>TARA_R110001583_G_scaffold16041_10_pt1 | contig 22260 bp, 23 predicted proteins | sample TARA_R110001583 | Tara Oceans TARA_R110001583 (sample SAMEA4398432) | marine metagenome | biome: Polar Biome; feature: [MES] marine water layer (ENVO:01000295) within the mesopelagic zone...; material: water (ENVO:00002006), including particulate matter (ENVO:01000060) such... | reverse complement strand
TATGGCCGCAACTAAACTCGACGTATATATACAATTTTCTAAACAGGAAGAACTCATAGGTCAGCTCGTTTTAGATGGTAGGCGTATCTTATTTAAGTATAGTGATGCCTATTTAGAAGCAGGAAAAAACCTCTCTCCTAATCAATTAAAGTTTCACGATAATCCTCAAACGACTAAAGAAAAACCATTCAATGGTCTCTTTGGCGTGTTTGCTGACTCTTTGCCAGATGCTTGGGGATACTTGCTAATGAAGAAACGCCTCAGTGCCGATAGCATTGCCATTGAATCTCTCAATGCCTTGGATCATTTGACATTTGCTGGGAAGAATAGTATGGGAGCACTACATTACAAGCCGAGTGTTGAGTTAGAGCAGGAAGCCATAGAAATTAATCTGGATATACTAAACGACAATATTTCTGAAGTAATCAGCGGAGAGAGCAGTGTCGTAATTGATGCTATGTTCGGAAGAGGAGGTAGTCCTGGTGGAGCACGACCAAAAATTTATGCAGGCTATAATCCGAATACAGATTCACTCATCAGTGGCATCGCTAATCTTCCGGAAGGCTATGAACACTGGATTATCAAATTTGCAGCAGATGTAGATTTGAAAGATATCGCCAATATAGAACTTGCCTATTATAAAATGGCTTTAGATTCGGGAATTGAAATGTCGGAATGTAGAGTGTTTAACAGTGACACTGGTAACAGCTATTTTGGAACCAAACGATTTGACCGTATTGGGAATGATAAGCTTCATATGCTCTCGGCTGCAGGACTTCTTCATGATGACTATGAGCACAGTTCCCTTGACTATGGAAATTTAATCTATCAGGCAAAGAAGCTAACAAATAACGCACAAGCTGCTCAACAAATGTTCCGCAGAGCTGTTTTCAATGTTCTTTCACATATGCGTGATGACCATTCTAAAAACTTTGCATTCCTAATGGACGCTGAAGGTGTATGGTCACTTGCACCAGCATACGACTTGACATTCTCCTCATCTTCTCAGGGATATCATAGTACAGCTTGTGCTAAAAACTATGTAGATCCAGGAAGTAAAGAATTACTGGAATTGGGAATTGCATTATCGATCAACAAAGCAAAGCACACCATAGATGAGATAAAGAGCATCGTCGATTCTTGGAGAACATATGCTGAATTGTCTGGCGTTTCCGAAGCCTCAATAAAAACCATTGAGACTAGTCTGAAGACCATTCGCTCAAGATTCTAGATTTACACTTAAGACTAACAACAGGATAAAGAGGTTCTTTTTACCTCCTCGATTGGCAGTCTTTCTTTGTATCATCACGAAAGTGGAATGTCTTTGCGAGGACGAGGAACGAGGACGTGGCAATCTCATGATAAAAGTGCCAGGATTGCAATAAGCAGATTCGCTTCTATTGAGAGATTGTTTCAGTCGCTGTGGCTCCTTCGCAATGACAATAAGGAATGAAAAAAGCTGCCACTCCCCGATTGGCAGTCTTTATTGTATGATAAACTCTCCCAGTATTAGAACTGATCTAAACTTTTCTTCCATAAATACCTTGGCTACAAACTTCACCATCAATCTCGGCAACATCAACCAATTTCCCCCATAATTCAAAATCGAACTTCTCAAGAAGCTTTATACTTGGAGCATTCGGTGCTAAAAGAATAGCAAACAGGTTTTTGAAACCTAGTTCAGGAGCCTTTTCAATTGCAAAATTCATCAATTGGTTGGCATAACCTTTTCGGAAATGACTTTCGTGGATATAATAGCTCACTTCGGAAGACATGGCTAAAGCTCGCCTACCCGAACGCCAGGCTGAGAATGAAAACCAAGCGACCACTTCCCCATTTACCACGCCTACATAAACAGGATACTTGTCTGCTGGATGCGACTGAAACCATTGCTCACGTTCTTCTAAACTGATATGATCTAAATCAGCAGTGCAATACCTCGCATCAATAGCTTGGTTGTAAATTGTATTAATAGATTCTAAGTCGGTCTGTTGGGCTAAGCGAATATTCATTTTTATATTTTAAGTCCCGAAAGCTTTCGGGATAGGATTTAAAAATAATAAAAAACCTGACAGGTTTATTTACGTGCTGTAAACGAACCTGTCAGGTTTAATTTTATATTTTTCCAAATTACACCGATTCACACAAATTTAATTTGATTTATAATCTGTGTGAATTTGTGAAATCTGTGGTTAATTAAGAATATTGATACCCTCACTTGAAGTGAGAGCATCAATTTATAGTTTCGTAATTCGTAATTTCGAATTCGTAATTAAACCTATCCTGGGAATTTAGGAAATTTCTGGAAATCAGGATCACGCTTCTCAAGGAATGCATTCTTACCTTCTTGCGCTTCTTCCATTAAGTAATACATCATGGTTGCATCACCTGCAAACTCCATCATACCTCTTTGTCCATCAAGCTCAGCATTCAAGCCACGCTTAATCATACGAAGAGCCATTGGGCTACGCTGCAGCATAATCTTACACCACTCAACAGTTGTATCCTCTAGGTCTTCTAAAGGCACCACCTTGTTAACCATACCCATATCTTCAGCTTCCTTAGCGGTATACTGCTGACATAAGAACCAAATCTCACGCGCTTTTTTCTGACCAACGTGTCGAGCTAGGTATGAAGAACCAAAACCAGCATCGAAACTACCTACTTTAGGACCAGTTTGTCCGAACATAGCATTGTCCGAAGCAATCGTTAAATCGCAAACCACGTGTAAAACATGACCGCCACCAATAGAGTAACCATTAACCATAGCAACAACTGGCTTAGGCATAGAACGAATCGCTTTGTGCAAGTCCAATACGTTTAATCTTGGTACACCATGCTCGTCGATATAGCCACCAACACCTTTTACATTCTGATCACCACCCGAACAAAAAGCTTTGTCTCCCGTACCTGTGAATACGATTACGCCAATATCAGAACGCTCACGGCAAATTTCCATTGCATCAAGCATATCGAAATTCGTTTGAGGACGAAAAGCATTATAAACCTCTGGGCGATTAATTGTAATTTTTGCTATTCCTTCGAAGAAATCAAACTTAATATCTTCGTATTCCTTTATTGTTGTCCAGTTTCTAGTTGTCATTTCTCTTTGTTTTTCAACCACAAATTTCGCAGATTTTCACAAATTAAGAATGTGAAACATGTTCCATTTTGATGGCTATTATATAGCTATTTATTTTTCTCTTAAAGTCTTAAAGTAATCTTTCAAGATTACATCATTCAATTCTCTCGGCGTTTTTAACTCAAGTATACTAGCTCGATTATCCGCATTAAAGAAGTCTAACAAAGTCTGATCGAGTGCTTCTAAAGAATCGGCATAAAAATAATCTAAACCGTAGGTTTCAGCAAGCTTATCAGCACGATATTCTTGAGTTGTTTCAAAATACTCTTCTAACTCTGGAACATCAGATGGTCCGGGTATGAATCGAAAGATACCACCACCACCATTATTAATTAAAACGATCTTAAGGTTCTTGTTTAGGTATTTGTTCCATAAGCCATTGCTATCGTAAAAGAAACTGACATCGCCTGTTATAAGCGTGGTCATTTTTCCATTGACGTGAGATGCCCCTACTGCTGTAGATGTACAACCGTCAATCCCAGAAGTACCACGATTCGAATTAAATGAAAGATTCTGATCCATTTTAAACAATTGGGCATAGCGAATAACTGATGAGTTAGCCAATTGCAGATTTCCTCCTTCAGGAATAGTCTTTAAAACAGTTTCGAAAGCTTTTAAATCTGACCACTTTGTTTTGTGCAGATAAGAATCATGTGCTAAATCACAAAGCTGATCTCTATCCTTCCACACTTTAGTATATCCACTTTCATTCTCAGAAAGAAGTGACAGCATATCATCAAAAAATACTTCTGGTGAAAGGTCTATATGAGAACTTAAAGTTTTGAATGTATCAATAAACGTATCCTCTTTCCCGATAAACCAATGCTTACTAGGTGAGTGATCTCTTAATAAGGACTTGATTTTTTTTGAAACTAGAGGTCCGCCAAAATTGATGAGAAGATCGGGTTGGAAATTCTGCATTTCATCGTCTGAGAAACTTGTAATCACTCGATCTATGCAAGGAAGAAAATTATCATCTTTCAAATTCGAAATCGACTCAGTTAAAACGACAACTTGCTTGTACTTGGCTAAATGACTTAAACAAGCATTTAGTTTTTCATTCTTAGGCAGTAAGCCTGCTAGAATCAATATCTTTTTAGAAGCCTTCCATTCTTCACTTAATACTTTTTTTACTTCATCTGAAAGCACATCACTAGGAACTAGCTTATTAATAATTCTTTCAGCTTTATTTACTTTAACTTCCTCACCATATAGAGGCTCTCTAAACGGTACATTAATATGAATTGGCCCTATTCTTCCAGAAATGGATTTAGATAAAGCCTCATTCATTATTCGGTTAATATGCCACAAATCATCTGTTCCATCAGTAGCAATAGGCAAATGGTAACTAGCTTTTACGAAGTTTTGCAGAACATTTACTTGATTGATAGCTTGACTATCATCCTGACCAATCCATTCACTTGGACGATCAGCAGAAATCACAAGCAAAGGCAAACGTTGATAAAATGCTTCGGCAATGGCAGGAGCATAATTCAACAATGCTGTTCCTGATGTACACAGCAGACCAACTGGTTTTCCAGTTTGCTGAGCAATACCTAAAGCAAAATAAGCAGCACTTCGTTCATCAACAATAACAGGCGTTTCTATACGCTTATCGCGAGCAAATGAGATCGTAAGAGGTGCATTTCTCGAACCAGGAGAAACGACAACATGCTTTACGCCTTTTGCTGCACAAATATCTATTATTTCATTAACACCTTTTATATCCGATGTATATTGAGTCATTCTTATATTTTTAGATATGAAACTCAGGTCATAAAATAAGACCTAAACTAAATCGTATAAAGCTTCTATTTTCTTATCACTGATAAAAGCGTTTGAGCTTTATGTTGGGTTTCCTCCCATTCCTTTTGAGGAATAGAATCAGCAGTAATTCCGCCACCGACGAATAAAGATAATTGATTTTCTGCTATTTTCATGGTTCTCAGGTTCACATACAAATCAAAGTCTCCATCTTCTTTTAATGGTCCCCAATAGCCGGCATAATATTCTCTGTCGTGGGTTTCAACTGAATTGATTAAATCTAATGCTTTTTGCTTAGGTAAGCCACAAACAGCAGGTGTTGGATGTAAGGCTGTTATCACCCTTGCCTTATCCTCAAAACTAAGCTTATTCTCAATTTTAAATTCCGTCTTTAAATGAGCGATCTGTCCAGCTTGAACCGTAAATGGTCCCTTTCTTTCAAATCCTTCAATTGAATTTTCTTTAAAAACGTCTTCGATATAATCACTAACGAAAGCTTGTTCTTCGATTTCTTTCTGTCCCCATTTAATCTCCGCTAGATTAGAACTGATTACAGGTAAAGTTCCTGCAAGGGCAACCGTTTCGGTTATATCCTTTTCTGATTTCAGAAGTAATTCTGGGCTCGCTCCCATCCACGAACAAAGTCCAGGAAGAGAAACGAATGAAACAAAAGCTTTAGGATAATTCTCACAAAGTTGAATAAACAAAGATGAAGGGTCTAGTCCTTTATCTTTCTTTTCAATTTGTATTCGAGACAGAATTGCTTTATCAAGTTCTTTTCCTTTTAAAGCTTTCAAAACATCAGAAATCTGTGAAAAATAATCTGCCTCTGAGGCTTCAACATATGCATCATTCGCAAATGAACCAACTTCATTTTTGTATAAGCTTAGCTCATCAAGATTATTAATCTGATCAGAACTGAAATTTAAATCTTCTCGAATAAACCAAGACTGATGCTTATCTGTTGAATCAAAAGGAGCAAAAACGAAACCGTGCTTGCCTTTCAAGTTTTCAAAACTCTGAAAGCTCATCAAATCTAAATCTTTCTGGACACCGATATTTATAAGTTCTAAATTCGGTAAGCGATAAGCAAAAAATGGAAGATGATTACTTAAGGCGTACTTAAGAATCTCTTCCAACTTCTCTATTGTAAGCGCATCTATCATAGCTGTTTCTTTAGCACAACATTAGTCAATCTACAGATTGAAATGAGCTTATCCTTTTCATTAGAAATATTGATTTCTACTATATGACTGGTTCGTCCTTTATGTATAAACTTCGCCTTTGCAATCAAAGTTCCATTTTTGATGCTACGTATATGATTCGCATTTATCTCCATTCCTTTAACATCATATCGATCTAAGTCTACATTAATGACAGATAGAGCAGAACCAACCGACTCTGCTAAAGCTAAGGTTGCTCCACCATGAAGAATACGCATGGGTTGATAGTGCTTTGAAGTTACCGCCATTTCTGCAACTAAATAATCTTCACCTACTTCGGTATATGTAATTCCTAGATGTTCTATTAGAGTATCAGAACTGATCTTATTTAGGACTTGAAGTTTTTCTTCTTTGTTAATCATTTAACAAATATAGAATAATACACAGAGATGAAAAACTTGAACGCTGATTGATTTTAAGAAAGACAAGAGTATTCACAGTTTTAACAAGTCATCATATTTATTTGAATTCTTGCAAGCCTGAACATCAAAATATTGGGCATAAAAAAAAGCCCAATTTACATTGAGCTCTAGAGAGTAAGTTCTTTAAAAGAATTAGTCCATTTTTACATTAACGGCATTCATTCCTTTTTTTCCTTCAACAACATCGAAAGAAACAACATCTCCTTCGCCAATCTTGTCAATTAATCCTGTTACGTGTACAAAGATTTCTTCTTCTGTCTCATTGTTTTTAATAAAACCAAATCCTTTAGTTTCATTATAAAATTTTACGGTTCCTTGTGGCATTACTTAAGTTTTTTGTTATTAATAGCCTTGTAAATTTACTTAAATCGATGTAATATAATAATTATGGGCCATTTATTTTTAGAAAAATTCATCCCTTTTAATTAAAAAACATCTGTGATGAAAGTTATTCATTCCAAATCACCTCCCATCAAAACTCATACTCATTTTTGATAAGGATAGACTGTAAGACTTAGAATAGTTAATACACCCATATAGTAGCCAGAATCCTAATTGATTGTTAATTCATGTATTTTGAAAGCCACAAGTAAACAATTTAATTACATTTGCCCTTCTTAAAACTGAAGTTTTAGAAATGGACAAAAGATCGAGTACTACTGCAGGTTATATTTATACGCTACAAGCATTTCTTGCATGGGGAATACTTCCAATTTATTGGAAACTACTCAATAGCATTCCAGCACTTGAAATTCTTGCTCATCGTATATTCTGGTCTTTTATTTTTCTATTTATTTGGCTCTTATTCACCAAGCAAAAAAGAATTTGGGATTTACTTAAACAAAGAAAAACTCGAAATAGTTTACTTCTCTCCTCCTTATTAATTGGATCGAATTGGGGATTGTATATCTACGCTGTAAACTCCAATCAAATTATTGAAGCAAGTCTAGGTTATTACATCACTCCTCTGATGAATATCATGCTAGGCATAATCGTTTTAAAAGAAAAGCTAGATAAACTTAAGTTGTCAGCTTTAATTATTGCCTGTTTATCTGTTATATATCTAACTCTAGATTATGGCCAATTCCCATGGATATCGATATATTTAGCCGTATCATTTTCGCTTTATGGTCTTATAAAGAAGACTGCAGGAATTGAAGCAATGCCAGCCTTAAGCATAGAAACCTTAATTTTAACACCAATAGCCGCGGCCTTTATAGGATACAAAATGATACTAGGTTCTGGAGCTTTATTCGTAGGTTCTAGCTTTGTAGATATCATGTTCATGTTATCAGGCGTTGCAACGACAATACCTCTCTATTGGTTTGCAAAGGGTGCACAACGCATCCCACTATCATCTGTTGGGTTTATGCAATATATTGCGCCATCCATTATGCTTATAATAGGAATTGTGATGTACGGAGAAACATTCAATCATGAACAAGCTATTGCTTTTGGTCTGATTTGGATTGCTCTTGCACTGTATACTATTTCAATGATTAGAAATACCAGAAAAAGGAAGGTGATAAGTTAATCACTTTTCTTTTTGCCTAAGCCACTGGTTCCAGAATCGAAGACATATTTCCAATTATTACTCCCATCTTTCTTCCATATGGACACATAACAGCCCTTGAAAGTAGAATCGGGAGTTGTGTACTTATAAAAGCCATAAGTATAAGCCATATCTCTCGATGCAGATACATCAACATACTCTGGCTCCCAACTTAATGTATTTCCTTTAACTGCTGTTTTTTGAAAAAGAGCCTTAATCTTCTCATTTCCTACAATTGGAAAGGAATTATCACGAAGTATAACAGCCTTGGGAGAAGCAAACTTATAAAACGAAGCAGCTATTCCATATTCCAGAGAATAATTTGAGAAAGCTCGATCCGTTTCTAAAACAGTATTACATTCATCAATTAAAGAAGTTGATCTTCCACACGATAACAGGCTTAGCGTAAATGCGACAACTAAAGAGGCAAAAATTATATTTTTATTTGGCATAGCTTTCATTATTTTAGTCACATAAAAATAGTAAAACTAATTCCCTTTTAGAAGAATCATTCAAAATCAACATTTAACAATCCTATTATGCATATCAAGAAACTCTCTCAGGAAATTAAAATTTCAGGTATCGATAAAAAACAAATCTATAAGAACGATCAGTTTGAATCCCTAATTGTTTCCGTCGAAAAGGGCATGATTGTTCCCGCACAACCCGCTCCTGCCGATGCTGGCTTATATTTAATTTCAGGAAAGATAGAATTTGAAATTGCAGCATACAAAACACTTGTCGAAGCTGATGATTTCTTTTCATTCTCAGCAGGAGAACAACACGCTTTAAAAGCTATCGAAGATTCAAAATTCATCATATCACGAAATTTATTTGAAGAATAGATACGTCCAAAAACGAAGAGAGGCTGTCAAATGAATGACAGCCCCTCTTTATGCTATAAGCAAATGCTTTATTCTTCGCTTGGAGTTTCTTCTTTCTCAGCTTCAACTTCATTCAACATATCGTTTTCCTGAAGGATATTGTACCACTGAAAGACTTTCTTCATATCAGAAACATAAACACGATCTTCATCATAGTTAGGTAGAATCCCTCTCATATAAGCCTTCAATTCATTACCTGAAGCTTTATGACTGATAGCTTGTCCACCATTCTCTTTTTCTTTGATACTCTTAATTACCTCTTGCAATTGAACATCACCCTCTTCAGTAAAAATTGCGATATCTTCCAAAGCAGAAATCTTTGAAGTCGCATGTGCAGGCATACGTTTCTTATCAATTAAAGATTCTACAATAAATCCACTTTTTGAGTTTGAAACTAATTTAAACAGACCAGTCTGTCCTGATATAGCTAATATTCCTTTCAACATATTGTCTTTTTTTTAGTTCGAAGCACAAAAATAAAATTCCAGTTGATTAAAAAAAACTTATTGCAAGTGTTTTTTAGCCTTAACCGTAATATTATGCAAATGCTCTCTCTTTTTTTATCTTTTCGTAAGCTTCACTTACTTTTTGAAATTTCTCTTTAGCGGCTTTCTGTACATCTTCACCCAAGTAACTTACTTTATCAGGATGATATTTAACAGCCATCTTTTTGTATGCTTTCTTAATCTCATCAGCACTAGCTGTTTTATTAATTTCTAATACTTCATAAGCCCATCCCGTTTCCTGAATAAACATCGATTTAATAGAATTAAAATCAGCCGATTTTACGCCCATATGGTAGTAAATACGCTCAATCATACTAAGTTCTGAAGCATCAATTGATCCATCAGCTTGTGCGATACCAAATAGTAAATGTAAAAGCTGTAAACGCGATGAATAATCTAGTTGCTGGCTAATCTGAACACAAACCTGTTCTACAGGAATATCCTTATTTAACAGATCACGAAGCAAAGTTAATGCCTCAGCAGTTTTTTCAGTCCCAAAACTCTTTGTAAGGTATACTTTTACGTAATCTAACTCAGATTTTAGCACCTTACCATCTGCTTTCATAACAGCGGCAACAAGAACCAATAAACTCATTAAAAAATCGCCCTGAGTTGTTCCTTGTCTACCTGTAGTTGCCTTCATATCTACAGAATCGAAAGCCGATCCTACAAAATACCCTAAAACACCACCTATTGGACCTAAAAATGCCCAACCTAGACCTCCAGCGATCCACTTTCCAAATTTTGCCATATTTATTGATTTGAAAATTCTTAATTCCAATTGCTTTTTAAGAAACATTCCTTAAAACAATCGCGAGAAGCAAAGAAACAAAAGAAGAGGGAAATACCTGCTTTTATTGAGAGAATTATTCTAGACTTAACAAAGTTTAACGCCTATTTAGAAGCATTTTTCTTTAAATATAGAATCGATAATTAAAGCTCTAAAAGCTGATTATGAATATCTATAATCTGAGGTATAACGAGTTCTGTATTGTTATAAATTACAAAATCAGATTTCTCAATTTTCTCTTGTTCTGAAATTTGTTTATCCATTCTTTCCAAAACAGATTCTCTAGAGCAAGAATCGCGTTCTACAACTCTTTTTAATCTAATTTCCTTATCTGCCGTAACCGTAATAATCTTATCAAAATTCTTATAAAGCCCTGTATCAAACAATATGGCCGATTCCTGCAGAACATATGGCACTCCCGTTTGTTTCAATAGCCATTCCTGATAATGTAAACGAACCTGAGGATGAACTATACTATTTACTTTCTTAAGTGCATCGCCATTATTAAAAATGATTTTAGCAAGTACAGAGCGATTAAGTTCACCCAAATCAGAATATACCTTTCCACCAAAAGCTTCAATCAAGCTTTCACGTATAAAACTATTAGTCCGCATAAGCTTCTTAGCCTCCACATCTGAAATATAAACAGGAATGCCTAAAAGCTTGAAAAAATCTGCAACTAGCGATTTCCCACTCCCTATTCCTCCAGTTAAACCAATACTCAACGGTTTGCTCATCAATCAAGAAATTTGATTTATTTTATATTTAATACTACAAGAGCTTTACTTTTCTTCAGAATTCTTTTTCTCAATCAAGTAGCCAACTTCTTCTGGGTAGAAACTAATATTAGAAACATTCAATGGAGAATTCTTCAGATATACTTTTAATATATTTCTGACAGTATCCATCTTCGAATAATCAGCTTCAAGGTCGAATTGCTCGGCTGAAATAGTTTCATAATCTTTTAATCCTACCAGATACGACAACTTTATTTCGTGGGGGAAAAGTCGTAAGAAAACAGATTCTGGCACATTAATTACTTTTAAACGGACTTGCTTTTGCGCTTCAGTAAACTGCTCTACTGGTAATTTAACTTCAACTTTTTTCTGAACAAAACTAAGGCCTTCAACCTTTACCAAATCTATTCTTTTTGTTTTGGTTTCATTCAGCTTCTTAAGTTCCAGTAGTTCTGTTTCCACTTGCTTTACACTATCAATAATAGCCTGAGCACCTATAACCCAAACACTATCTGGTTTTAAGACAACATCACCTTCTAAACGAAACTGAGGTTCGAACTTTAATTCCGTATTAAGATGAACAGGTATCTTCTTCTCAATTAAAGAAGAAAACTGAAAATTGATTGTATCTGGTGAAATATGAGTCACACTAATAGCTGAAGATAATTGAGTCGCAACTTGGCTAGTCATTCTATTGGTTGGAAATAGAAAATTATTATCTCCAACCTTCTCCATTTTATTATTGGTATACTCATTCACAGGGAAATTGAGCGACTGAAAAAAACTAAGCTTATATCTTAACAAATCGAATCCATATGCTCTAACTGTCAATTTTAACCTTGATGGTAGCTCATTACTTAAGATCTTTTTAGAAGGAAGATCTTTATAGGTAACAGGATAATTTACTGTAGTTGTGTATTCCTTACTCAAAGCATTTAGAAACCAAAAAATGGTTGCCAAAACTACAAAAAACATATAAGTTGCCATTTTCTTATTGGCCTTTATGTTTTCCTTATCAAATACATCTTTAATTTTTCGAAAATTGGACAAAGTCAAAATCTTATATTTTAAGAGGTTAAGCTATCACACAAGCTTATTCACTAAGCTTTTACTTATGCTAATTATTCAAGCATGAATTTAACCAAAAAAAGCTATTACTCAACAAAGTAATAGCTTTTAGGCTAACAAAAATACGAGAAACGTATTTTTATAATATTTTAATAGTGATAACTCACTACTTATTCTTATTTCTGAGCAACATCACTCATGTCTTTGATAATTGCAACCTTATCAATTTTCAGACGAGACTGTCCTTCAACTTCCATAATAAGTGTTGTTTCATGCATCTCGATAATCTTACCATAGATACCTCCTGTAGTCACAATTTTGTCACCTTTTTTCAATTCCTCACGAAATTTCTTTAGATCCTTCTGACGCTTCATCTGAGGACGAATCATGAAGAAATAAAAAACAACAACAATTAATACTAAAGGAAGAAATTGCATTAATGGACTCTGTCCTTCTTGAGGCTGTCCCATAAGAACAACGTTTAATAAATTAAGCATCTGATATAAATATTAAATTATAAATTAAATTTTCATCTAATAGCTACTTAATGGTAGCTGTAATCTTAAGTTCTTTTATTTTTCTTTTTGTATTTGCGAATATACTCAAAACCTTGTATTGTTTACCATGTCTTTTCTTAGAATCAAACTCAACTGTGATTTTAGATTCTTCACCAACCTTGATTGGATGCTTTTGCCATTTTATTACCGTACATCCACATGAGCTTTCAATAGCCTTAATAATTAGATTAGCATCACCTACATTTCTAAAGTAAAATTCACATACAACGATTTCACCTTCCGAAATCTCTCCAAATTTATGTATTTCTTTGCTAAACTCAAATTTAGGATATGCCTGTTCTTTATCTACTACGTTTTTTCTCTGAACAAGTCTGTCAGCAGACTTACTATCAGATTTAGCCGTTTGTTTACAAGACACAAAAGTGCAAGAACAAATTAATAAGGCAAAAATAAATCGAATACGAAAAGGCATTATTATATTTTTAAAACAAGCGCAATTAAATCAAAAATTCATCGCAAAAATAACAAATAGCATTTTTTAACGAAACTATTTTAGGATTGGAAAGTAAGATGTTCGTAAAGAATATTTGTTCCTAAACCAATTAGAATTACCCCTCCAATTAAAGTAAACTTCCAATTCACTTTTGTTCCCAAATGGCAGCCAATAAAAATACCTAAAAAAGATAAAACAAAAGATATAATTCCAATTGTGTAAATAGGCGTTAATATAGGCATATCAAGAAAAGCAAAATTTACTCCCACTACAAGAGCATCAATACTAGTCGCCAAAGCTAAACCCATTATTACAAGTCTCTTTTGCGGATCAAAACAACAATGATCACCTTCACACTTCAAATCATCATAAATCATTTTCCCTCCCAAACCTAAAAGAAGAAAAAATGCAACCCAATGATCAAAGCTAATGATATAATGTTTGAAACTCGTTCCAATCATCCAACCTATAACAGGCATTAAGGCCTGAAAAAGACCCATATAAAAAGCAATTCGGATGAAATGCTTTGAACTAAATTCTTTCAATATTAAACCTGCGGTAATGGAAACAGCAAAACTATCCATTGCAAGACCAATAGCAATCAAAATAATTTCAAAAAAATTCATAATTGTTGAATAAACAGAAAGTTACGGAATTGTACAAATTTCAGAATTATTCTGAAATAAAAAACCTGTACTAAAGTCTTATTAAAACTTGAACACAGGTTATAAATAGAAAAAGGGAAGCTGTAAACAACTTCCCTTATACTTTATGATTTTACGGTTTTCGATTGTTCAATTAAACCTCGTCCAATTTTATTAATCTTACCTTCTTTCTGAAGATCTTTGATCATTTTATCAAGCAAACCGTTGATAAAAGTGCTTGAATTTTCGGTACTGTAGTATTTTGCAATTTCAAGATACTCATTGAAACTTGCTTTAACTGGAATACTATTGAATTCCTGAATTTCAGTAAGAGACATTTCCATAATTAGAATATCCATAAAGGCAATTCTCTCCAAATCCCAATTCTGTGTATTCCCTTTAATCAAGCCTAAATTCTCTTCATGCTTTAAAACTGTCTTACGGAATAGAACTTTTACAAATTCTTCATCATCGCTATCCTTAAACAGTGGTAATAATGAAGTATGCTCATTATCATCAGCTTTAAATTGTTTGATAGTACGAACAACCATACTCAAGATGAACTCAATCTCATCATTCCAATAGATACTCTTATCTTCCATTAAAGAATAAAAGTCTTCATCTTTTGCAATAATATTCATGAATATTTTCTCAACCAACTTTTTGTCTGCAGCAAAATCATTCTTTTCAGCATTCATATAGTTGCTGTAAAGATCAGATTCTGTAATGGTCTTATATAAACCTCTAACAAAACCGTCCTGATCTGCCCAAGAGATAGTATGAGTATCGACGTAACTATTCAACTGAACATTATCAGCCAATTGCTTTAATAGCTTATTCTCAATAAAACGAGTGTTGGGGTGGATATCTACAGGAGTAGGAACCAATTTGTTGCGACCAGCGTCAATTTTCTTTTCAGCTATAAATGCAACATCTACAAGTAGTAGAAGTAAATAATGATATAAATCGTAAGCTTTCCCAATACTGAAAAATAATTCTCTTTCGGCTTTTGCTAATGAACGATCATCATTCTTGTAATAAGCGTAAAGCATTTGTAACACTTTTACACGCAGCAATCTTCTACTAATCATACTTTTAAAGAACTTTGTTTATTACTCTGATTCAATGAATGAAATAGATGTAATGATCACAAAAAACGAATTGTATTTTGCAACACACTCACACTTCTTCAACGAATCTTACTTTTTAAACTCGATGCAAATGTAGCTATTTTTTTTAATCAGCCAAAGCCAGTCATCCCATATTTAGAAGGATTAACCAAAATTAACCCCTTAAAACTGTTTATTTAGATGAATAAAACACTGATAACACCCCTTGCCAACCCAACACACTAGTTTTTATACAATTACAGAGAGCATGGAACATTTCGTCATAAGTCAATATCCTTTAAGCACCATCATAAATATATAATCAAATAAAGATCTGCCGTACAGCTATTAAACAAAACTATAATCAAATGTTCAGAATTATTTTCCTTAAAAGTCGAATAAATACATATTTTTTTTTATTTTTGAGATATCAATAAACAAAACAATCTCATAAATTCATTCTGAAATGGAAGGTTACGGTAAAAAAGAAGAATTCGTAAAGAAGAATCGTGAAGATATTTATTCTAATGCTGTTAGAGCTGGGAAGAGAACTTATTTCTTTGATGCAAAAGCGACTAGAAACGAGGATTACTACCTTACTATTACTGAGAGTAAAAAACGATACGATAAAGAAGGAAACTATACTTTCGAAAAGCATAAGATTTTTCTTTATAAAGAAGATTTCGATAAATTCTCAGAAGGCTTAATGGAAGCTGTTGAGGTTTTAAAAGAAGCTAATAATTCTATCACTGAAAAGCCAGAAGAACCTGTTAACGATATTGAAGTAACATCTGAAATAACTTCCGAAATAATTGAAGGATTAGAGGTTGAATCTTTTTCACAAGTTGAATTTGAAGATTTAACTGAGTAATTCATACATTCAAAAAAAAATCAAGAGCTATCGATAAAATTTCGGTTAGCTCTTTTTTTTTCAACATACATTCCCTTTTTTAATATTTAGCAACAAATCCTACAAGCAGATATCAATCTGCCACTTTACCCGATTAAGGACAGACAAATCTGTTTTACAACCTAAAGGAAAGCCCTACAATACCTATATGTAGTGATTGCTTTTGAAATCATTTTCATCTAGATTTGTACTAAATAAAAATAGTTTCATATAGAGTTCCTATCGTGTTACTGATAGACTTGATTTTTAGAATAATCAAAAACCGATATATTTATTGACTTTATAATCGGGTTTATTTTTTTTGTGGATGAAATATAACATTCACTCTTTATATTATTGATACGCACCAAACATGAAACTTTCTGAGTTAACCGATAATCAAGAAGGTATTATAATAAAAGTACAGGGATACGGCGCATTTCGTAAGAGAATTACTGAAATGGGCTTTATCAAAGGGAAAAAAGTAACCGTAATTAAAAATGCGCCGCTTAGAGACCCTGTCGAGTACAATATTATGGGCTATCAAGTATCCCTACGAAGAAGTGAGGCTGCACTTATTGAAGTCATCACGAAAGAAGAAGCTGTAAACCTAAAAGTTAACGATTTTGAAGGTATTATCGACGATGATATCCTAAAGACTTCTGCTCGTGAAAAAGGTAAAAACATTAAAATAGTTTTAGTTGGAAATCCTAACTCTGGTAAAACAACGCTATTCAACTTTGCCTCTGGTTCAAAAGAGCATGTGGGTAATTACTCTGGTGTAACTGTAGATTCTAAACTTGCAAAAGTAAAGCAAAACGGTTATAATTTTGATGTAGTCGATCTACCTGGAACCTACTCTTTAACCGCTTATACTTCAGAAGAACTTTACGTTCGTGAATTCATAATCGAAAAGCGTCCAGATGTTGTAATCAACGTAGTTGATGCCTCCAATCTCGAAAGAAATCTTTATCTAACAACCCAACTTATCGACATGGATGTTAAGGTTGTATTAGCCTTAAACATGTATGACGAGCTTGAAAGAAATGGAGCTCGATTCAATTATCAGAAACTAGGTAAGATGTTGGGAATTCCTATCATCCCAACTGTTAGTTCAAAAGGTAAAGGTATAAAAGACGTTTTTGATAAAGTGATTGATGTATATGAAGGCAAAGATCCTATTGTTCGTCATATTCATATTAACTATGGTGCTACAGTAGAAAATTCAATTGCCAAACTTCAAGAACATATAAAGTCTAATAGACATCTTTTATCAATAGCTTCACCCCGCTTTTTAGCAGTCAAGCTATTAGAGGGTGACGATAAGGCTTTAGAAAATATTGAGTCATGCACTAACTCTGAATCAATAAAAGAAACTCTAGAGCGTGAAATCAAGATTATTGAATCTACTTTTGGAGAAGTAAGTGAAACTGTGATTACGGATGCCAAGTATGGTTTTATTGATGGTGCTTTAAAAGAAACCTATACAGAGAATCCAATCAAGCGAAGACGAAAAACTGCAATTATAGACACTTTCCTAACACATAAACTGTTTGGTTTTCCTTTATTTTTCTTCTTCATGTTCATGACTTTTTATGCCACATTCCACTTGGGACAATACCCAATGAATTGGATTGAAATAGGAATTGGATATTTAGGAGAATTTATTCAAACCATTATGCCCGATGGCCCATTGAAAGATTTAATTGCTGATGGTATTATTGGCGGTGTTGGTGGCGTTATTGTTTTCCTTCCAAATATTTTGATTTTATTCTTCTTTATTTCATTCATGGAAGACACAGGCTACATGGCCCGTACGGCTTTCATTATGGATAAATTAATGCATAAGATTGGTTTGCATGGAAAATCATTTATACCATTAGTAATGGGATTTGGTTGTAATGTACCCGCATTAATGGCCACAAGAACTTTAGAGAATAGAAACGATAGAATTCTTACGATGTTGATTACGCCTTTTATGTCGTGTTCAGCTCGTTTGCCAATATATATTCTAATTATTGGAACATTTTTTCCAAAAAATTCGACTCTTGTTTTGTTTGGGGTTTATTTACTGGGAATCTTTCTTGCTATTATCTTCGCTAAGGTTTTTAAGGCAAGCTTTTTCAGGAGCAAAGAGGCTCCTTTTGTAATGGAGCTTCCACCATACCGCGTACCAACACTTAAGTCTACAATTATACATATGTGGTCAAAAGGTGGTGAATACCTGAAGAAAATGGGTGGTATTATACTGGTAGCATCCATTATCATATGGGCTCTAGGCTACTTTCCTCTTGATGTTGATTATTCCAAAGACTATGAAGAACAATTAGCTCAAAATGAAACTCTATTGAACACAGCACTTTCTACTGCGAATCCAACAGAGGAAGCTAAACTTCAACAAGATTATGAGGTATCTGTTTTTTCTATTAAGAATGAAATGCTTGAAGAAAAGCAAGAAAAATCTTATATCGGCCAGATAGGTAACTTTATTGCACCTGTATTCCATCCTTTAGGTTTTGATTGGAAAATGACTGTAAGTATTCTAACTGGAATTGCTGCAAAGGAAGTTGTAGTTAGCACAATGGGTGTACTCTACCAAACTGGAGAAGGAAGCAATGAAAATACTGAAGGTTTAAGAAATAACCTCCGAAAACAAAAGTTTACAGGATCGTTTAAAAATGGAGAACGTGTATTTGATACAGCTTCTGCCCTTGCATTCTTAATCTTCATCCTTATCTACTTTCCTTGTATCGCTGTAGTAGTAACTATTACAAAGGAATCAAATTGGAGATGGTCTGCATTTGTGGTAACTTATACAACTGCTTTAGCATGGATTGTATCCTTTATAGGTTACCAAATTGTTAATCTTTTATAAGCAAATTATGGACTTTCAACTCATTACAACATATTTTATCATTTTAGCAGCTGTGAGCTACTCTTTATATCATTTATATAAAGTGATAAAGCCTGCTAAGGAAACGTCCTTATGCGGTAGTTGTGCGTCTTGTAATATCAAAAAAGAATTGGTTAAGAATAGGATTAAACTAGATGGATTAAAGGTAGTTGATAATTAAAAGATCAAACTTTCATTTTCTTAAAAAACACGAATACAAAAAAGGCTCTTAGTTAAACTAAGAGCCTTCTATATTTTGAATGCTTATGAGAGATTATGCTCCCAAAGTAGCAACCATTACAGCTTTAATTGTGTGTAAACGGTTCTCAGCTTCGTCAAATACGATAGATGCAGGAGATTCGAATACATCTTCAGTAACTTCTACACCGTCCATGCCAAACTTCTGGAAAACTTCTTCTCCAACTTTAGTTTGTCTGTTGTGGTAAGCTGGAAGACAGTGCATAAATTTACACTTATCGTTTCCTGTAGCAGCCATCAAATCAGTATTGATTTGGTAAGGCTTCAAGATACCAATTCTTTCTTTCCAAACCTCATCTGGCTCACCCATTGAAACCCAAACGTCAGTATAAAGGAAATCACATCCTTCAACACCAGCTTTAGCATCAGCAGTAATTGTAATAGTAGCACCAGTTTCTTTAGCAATTTCTTGACATTGAGCTACCAATTCTTCTTCTGGTTGAAGGTTGTTAGGACCTACGATTCTAACATCCATACCCATTTTAGCAGCACCTACCATTAATGAGTTAGCCATATTGTTACGAGCATCGCCTAAGTAAGCAAAAGAAATTTTGTTCAAAGGCTTATCGCTATGCTCAGTCATAGTTAAGAAGTCAGCTAAAATTTGAGTTGGGTGGAACTCATCAGTTAAACCATTCCAAACTGGTACACCTGCATACTTACCTAGTTCTTCAACAACAGCTTGTCCGTAACCACGATACTCTATACCATCATACATACGACCCAATACACGAGCAGTATCAGCCATAGACTCTTTCACACCAATTTGAGAACCTGAAGGCCCTAAATAAGTTACATGAGCTCCTTGATCGTAAGCAGCAGCTTCGAATGCACAACGAGTACGAGTTGAAGATTTTTCAAATATCAAAGCGATATTCTTACCCTTCATAGTCTGTACTTCAGTACCAGCATATTTTGCTCTTTTAAGATCTCTTGCAAGGTCTAACATGTATTGCATTTCCTTTGGAGTAAAATCCAATAACTTCAAAAAGTTTCTGTTTTTTAAATTAAAACCCATGGTATTTATTTTTTTTATTGATTATGCCCACAAAATTAAGCCTAATCTGAAATTTAAAAAAGTATTATTTAATCTAAATCCAAAAGAATTTAGTTTTCATATTCCATTGTAATCTTAGTACCGTAAGATCTATCTTCAAGCTTAGTTGCTTCAGTAATTACAGATTTTCCACCACCGTTTTCGATAAAACTTAGACAAGCACGAATTTTAGGAGCCATAGAACCTTCAGCAAAAGTTCCGTCTGCTAGATATCCCATTGTATCGGCATGATTCAAGAATTCTAATTTCTCTTCGTTAGGACCCTTAAAGTCTTTATATACAAAAGAAACATCCGTTAGAATATAAAATTCGTCAGCTTTAATTCTAGCACCAATTAATGCAGAAGCTAAATCTTTATCGATTACCGCTTCAACTGGGCATAAGTTTCCGTTTTCATCTTCTGAAACTGGAACACCACCACCACCAACAGTGATTACAATATTTCCCTGACGAGCTAAGTTCTCAATAATTTTCTCATTCATCACACGAATAGGCTTTGGCGAAGGCACAACACGTCTCCATCCTCCATCAGCTTTTACTTCTTCTTTGAAAATCCATCCTTTCTCAGCGATCAATTTATCCGCCTCTTCTCTTGTATAGATTTTACCTACACGCTTAATTGGATCTGCAAAAGCAGGATCGTTTTTATCAACAACTACCTGAGTAACTAAAGTCACAACATCTTTTTCGATGCCATTTGCTTTCAAAACATTACGCAAGTTTCTTTCAATCATGTAACCAATCCCACCCTGTGAGTCAGCAACATCAATATCTAAAGGCATTTGAGGAATGTTGTAAAGTTGTTCTCCTGCATCATTTCTCATCAATATGTTCCCAACTTGTGGGCCATTACCATGAGCAATAATAACATCGTATCCTTCTTTAACTAGGTAAATAAGATTTTCAAGAGTATCAATCGTATTTTGGTTTTGTTCTTCAACAGTACCTTTCTGATTTCCTCTTAATAAGGCATTTCCACCTAATGCTACAACTGCTAATTTATTCATTATAGGTATTTATTTATGTTGTTTGAATAATTGAGCTACAAATCTAGAATTTTTATCAACATTTCAATGGATTTTTTAAATATTTTAAAACATTTTTACTAACTCTAACTCAGCACCTTATATCACTATATTTTTACTGTAAAATATAAATACATCTAAAAAATTGAAATTCAACACACAGACTTTTTAAAAGAATGCATTCGTTTGAATTTACAATAAATTTTTACTGTTATGTTCAAACAAGACATATCAATTAAATCAGCTTATATTTTTCATATTTTATATAATTATGAATAGCATAAAACGCATTTTTATAAATTTTCAATATTAAAATGGAATAAAATGATTTCTCGCAATGATATAAGTAGATAATAAAGTTAGACCTAATAAATATTGATATTTATATAAATGCACTGTGAAATTTGAAGATGATTTTACAAAGTAATTGACTACTTTCACCTTGAAATAAGATAAATTTATGTAAGAACTTAACTCAGAGCTTGCGTAGTATTAGCTTTTATCTATTTTTATTAGAGAATAAAACCACGATATGAAACACACGACCCTTATACTGATCATCTTACATCTATTTATATCTTGTTCTAGCAAATCAGATAAAGTTAAAGCTGATGCTGAAGGCACAATTACATATAAAGTATGTTATGAAACCAGTGAGGATTCAAACCCAATTGTTGCACTTCTTCCTACTCAGGTTGAATACAAATTTAAGAACAATAATATTTCGGTTTTATCTGAAGGCTATTTAGGATTTTTCAGCACAAGGTTTATTTCAAAAATTGACGAGCCAAACAGTTCTATTCTTTTTAAAATCCTAAATAATAAGATGAACTATGAATTTAGCAGTAAAGAGATTCCTTTTATATACAATCACAAACTAGCAACTAAAATTAAATATCTAAAAACAGATAAAGTAATTGCTGGTTATAAATGCAAGCTGGCTAGAGTTTTTATTGAAGATGTCCCTAACCCTATTGATGTTTACTATACAGAAGATATTCATTTAGAAAATCCAAATAGAAATACGCCTTTCAGTAAAATAAATGGTGTTATGCTTGAGTTTGAAACTACAATGAATAAAATTAAAGCTAAATTTTCTGCCCAGAATGTTAATTTGACACCTGTCAACGAAAATGCATTCATTATCCCTTCAGACTATGTAAAATCTGATGCTGAGACCATATTAAAATACGTATTAAGCTTTAAATAGAAGTACACACACTTATTACTTCTTTGTAAGTTCATTTAAGACGATATACAACCTTTGGTAATCCTAATAGTTAATC
>TARA_R110001583_G_scaffold165275_1_pt1 | contig 22264 bp, 24 predicted proteins | sample TARA_R110001583 | Tara Oceans TARA_R110001583 (sample SAMEA4398432) | marine metagenome | biome: Polar Biome; feature: [MES] marine water layer (ENVO:01000295) within the mesopelagic zone...; material: water (ENVO:00002006), including particulate matter (ENVO:01000060) such... | reverse complement strand
TGCGCATCCTGCAGACGGTGCAGATACTCGATCAACCGGTCGCGCTGCGGCGTCTCGCCCGCAAGCGCAGCCTGTGCCGCAGCACGGGCGGCAACATTAAGCGGGGGAAGATTTGGACCTCTGGCGAGTCCAATTTGGACAGACATCTAGACAATCCTTGGTGCTACGGTCTTCATCCAACAGCACGCTTCCCATGCGAAGGGAACGCACGGAAGGGCAGAGCCCGAAAACCATCACGAGGTCTCCCCCATGGGCAATCGGGCTCGACTAGCCGTCTTTTTGGTTAATCCCAGATGACCCTGACGGAATGCGGCCCTCGCAGCTGCGCACCAGTAATACGAGGTGCGGGAAAGTCAGGATCCAGGCGTATGTTGGGCAGCAAATCAAGCACTGCATTGAGCGCCACCTGCAATTCGGTCTTGGCAATGAACTGACCGATACACATGTGCGGGCCAAAGCCGAAGCCGAAAGACGGTTTGAGCTTGCGATCGATATCGAAGGTTTCGCTGTTCTCGAAGACCTCTTCATCGCGGTTGGCCGATGAGACGATGCATTGCACCATTGCGCCCTTAGGGATATGCATGCCCGCAAGCTCGATATCCTCCGCTGCCTGACGCACCTTGAAGGTTGCCACCGGCTCAAAACGGATAGCCTCATCGATAGCCTTGCCCACGAGACTGCGATCATTGCGGATCCGTTCGAGCAACTCGGGGCGTTCAAGCAGCAGCACCATCAGTGAGCCAAAGGTACGGGTTGTGGTTTCACCCGCAGCAGGCAGCAGCGAGCGAACAAAAGTGGTGATCTCGTGGTCGTCGAGCTTGCGGCCTTCGTACTCGGCACGAATCAGCCGACTGATCAGATCGTTGCCTTCGGCGCCATTGCGCCTGACCTCGACCACAGCCTCCATGACTGCATCGTAGAGTGCTTTCGCCGCCTCCATTGCAGCCTTGCGTGCGAGCGCAGCCCTCTCGGCGTCGACCTGAGGGCCGGCAAGAATCGCCAGCGCCCATGCCGCATATTGCTTGACCTTCTCTGGCTTATCGTCGGGAAATCCAATCAGCGCATAGATAAGGCGAATCGGAAAATAGAGCGCAAACTCCATCAGGTCAGCTTTCTTCTCCGACACCATTGGCAGGAGATACTCGTTGCGCACGATCGGGTCCATCTTGCTGTCGCGCCACGTATTGACGACATCCGGCATGAAGATCGGCTGCAGCAGTCCCCGAGCCTTCTTGTGTGCCTCGCCATCCATACCGGTAAGGATCAGGCCGTCGAAAAAGGCGCCGAGTCCCTCTGCGATGAATCCACTGGTGTAGTGGGTCGCATCGCGCAACACGTTCATCACGTCCTTGTACTTGAACACGGTGTACGTGGGCCGATTGGCATCGAGGCCGGCGATGTTCGGGACACCGAGCTTGCCCATGAAGTTCTCGGCAATGATGGGCGAGTTCTTGCGCATCTCGCGATAGATCGCGTTGAGATCGACGTCCTCGCCACGATAATTATCAGCCACCCCGGCAAATGCATCCTCAAGCGTCACATTCTTGGCACTGTTCATGATCTGTCTCCTCGTCGGCTTACTGTCTTGACGGTCCCGGCGGGATTTGCACGGGCCCGCCTCGACGTTTATTGAACACTTTTTAGAATAGTGCCTTATATCTTATCAGCCGCCAAGTAACTATTTAGCGCGGACCATCCGCCTCCGCTAACCTGCCCTAGTCATGTGCTGCCGCAAGGCGCCGGGCCTCCAGGCTGCCAATACCGAGTGAAACCGCCATCACCCAGAACAGCGCAGCCGCACCGACGCTCGCGCCGATCAGGCCAAAGATCAGCGGCATCCCCATCATCGACAAATGAACGGACATCGAGCGCAGCGCGAGTGCCTCACCGTGATGCTGTCGTGGCGTGACATTGTGCAGAGTGGTCAGAATCGCCGGTTGAATCGCGCCTAATGCGATCCCCAGCACTGCCGCACAGCCCGCCATCGCCCATGCACTTTCGAGCAAGGGATAGAGGGCAAACACAAGACAGGTCAATGCCAGCGCGCCGGGGAGCAGGTGACGGCGAGGAAGGAGCTCCGCAATGAACGGAATTACCAGGCGCACTGCCATCGAGGCCACAGCGTAAGCAGCAAGCACCGCGCCCAAGGTCGATGCACTCAGGCCGCGCTCCACGCCAAGCACGGGAAGGGCAAAGCCGTGCACATCCAAACTTGCGGAAACAAGCCAGTTTATGAATAGCAGACGTGCGAAACCAGGCATTCTCAGTAGCTCTCGCACCGAATACTTTTTCCGTACGCTGGCATCAATGGCGACCGGCACTTCATGTGGAACGGCGCACGTAACAAGGAGCGAAATCACCGGCAGCATGGCAAGACCGACGAAGGCAATACGGAAGCCGAAGTGATCGATCAACGTGCCCGCCAGCAGCGGGCCAAGTAGTGCAGCAAGCGCGGGAGCCAAGGCAATCCAGCTGAACACCCGCAACCGGTCCGCGTCGTTGCGCGCAAACCGGCTTGCCGTACGTTGAATTGCGATCATGCCGAAGCCCGCGCCACCTCCGCATAGTGCAGCCGCAGTGCATAGCCCGGCAAAACTCGGCATCAACGCGCCGATCACAGTGCCACTGAGCGAGAGTGCGGCTGCGATCCGGACAGGAAAGTGATAACCCCGACGATCCGCAAGACGTCCGGCCGAAATCGCAAAGAGGGCCGGAATAATGGCGAACATCATCATCACCACGCCAACCGACCATGCGTCATGGCCCATTCGCAGAACCGAGAGCGGAACCGCCAGACGAGCACCCTGCAGGCACGCATGCAGACCTACCTGGCAAACGATCAAGGCAAAGAGCGCACCGCGCATGGGGTTGCTATCAGTAGTCAGCTCCGCGGGCTCTGCATTCACGCGGCAGCGCTCATCACATCATTCCTCGTAGGCCTGCTGAACGTAGGTCATGCGTCCTCCGGCCAGCATCAGTGCGCAGAACATGTTGAGTTCGACAATCTCGGCTGCCGTGAAATGCTCACCCAATCGCTTGAAGATGGAATCGTCGATCGACAGATAGTCACCGGCAAAGAGTTCGGCATAACGCAACGCGACCTGCTCTGTCGGAGAGAAGTGCGGATCGTCGCTGCCGAGGCACGAAATATCCTCCTCGCTCACATCATCGTTTTTCCGCGCGACCTGGCAGGCTTTACATGTCGTGATTGCAGCGATCCTCAGCCGCACCAACTCCTTTAGACGCGCATCAAGTACTCCGTGCAAATGCATTGTCTCAAGTGCCGCAAGCCAAGCCTGCGCAATGTCAGGGCGATGCGCCCAGACTTGCACTGGCACAGGGGAGCTCAGCATCCGGTTTGCAAGACCTTTCGCGACAGCGTCCGCAAGCGCGGGCGGCAACTCGTCGAGTGGAACAGGCGGAATACGCGCCACAGATTTCTCCTGCAAGAATGGAGGCCTGAGTCAAGCAGTGTTGCGCCAGGCAAATCCGCGGAATTGCGCGAGATCGACTTCTGCGCTCGACGGCGGCTGGAGGAAATAGCACACCGAGAGCCTGCCAGGCGAGAAGCGGTAGGTTTCGATGCTCTCGATCACTAGATCAGTGCCACGGATGCAGTTGCGATGATGTACCGCGACATCGTCGCCGTTGATGATGGTGTTGAGCACCTCAAGCTCGAAGCGCTCGTTGTGCTTGTCCCACATCTCCTCGATGACAAACCACCCGTCCTGCTGTTCGTCACGTCCGGCGTATGCAATATCGAGCGCCTCTGATGCGACTGAGCGATAGTGCGCCATGAAACCAAGCTTGTCGTGGGCGTTCCAGCACGTCACCTGACCGCGCATGAAGCGCTCGATTGCTGCGGGGTCCACACGTGCCATCGCTGAGGCCTCCTTTTTATTGATCACTTTATATTTTTGTGTACAACTTTATCTGACGCAGACGTGCCTGTCGATAGCGCCCAGATCATGGGTGACGAATGAAGTAGCGAACGGAAAGTGTGCCGTCCTCGCCAAACCGATAGACCTCGATAGTCTCGATGGCCATGCTCGCACCCTTCACCTTGTTCCGGTTATGGCAGGCTGCTTCGTTGGCATTCACGATCATCGTGACCTCTTCAATCTCGATCTTTGCGTTCTGCTGCTCCCACATGCCCTCAAGAACTGCCCAGCCGTCTGCTGCCGGACGGCCGACATACTCGATCGACAGGCCTCCCGGAGCGGCTTCACGATAGGCAGCAAGAAAGCCGTCTTTATCATTACGATTCCAGCAGGAAATCTGCGTGTGAATGAAGTGTTCAATTGCGTTCGCGTCGATACTCATGTCCAGTCCTGTCAGTGGGTTGAGAAGGGGGTATCGCAGCTCAGAGATCGCATCCATACCGGTTACGTGCCGAACCATTTCGACGATCCGATTCGCCCCAGGCCATCCAGCGATCGGGCTCGCGCTCGTCACCTACTTTTCGCCATCGCCCCTCCTGCTGCGCGGTGATGGGAAAGCCTCCGACGAAATCCATCATCTCTCCCTTCGGATCGGGTAAAAACTCCCACGCTTCCTTGCCATCGACAACGATACGGGCGTATTCGGCAAAGTAGCTGCCGTCCTTGTGTCGCACTTCGCCCTCGATGTCGGTCGTGCAGTACACCTCGCCGCGATCATTCTGGAAGATTGCATAGCCGAGATTGTCATGGCCCACCATGAACGAGCCCGCATCCCAACTGCCGTCCGTGTAAATTGTGGCAAAACTCCACCAGATGACGTGCATCTTGTTGTTCACTACAAGGTCTTTCTGGAAGTGAATGGCGCCTCCCTCTGCCATCCAAGCCTGATCGAGCGCGATCACCCCCTTCACAGGGCGTCCTTCGCAAGTACCAGCCACATCGTAGAGTTGTGATACGTAGAAGGTGCCCCAATGCTCACCGGGTAAATACCACTGCATTCCATTTCCGATCAGCGAGCCGGCGATGTCGAGGAGGCCGTCCTCCTTCCAGCTGAAACGCTCCCCGGAAGCGGTGATCAGCCACGGCTCACCCGGCTCTCCGTCAATGCTCGACCAGCACGCGGTATCGCCTTCGAGCCAGCGCTTGGGAAACATTGTCATCGCCCGCGGCGCGATCCGTTCCTTGTCCACGCGGATATGGGCGTTATCAATCCGTGTCGACTGGTAAATGAATTTGGTCGGATTCGGCGTGCTGTTGGGAGCATTGACCGCGCGCACGACTGAGTAGATATGCCCCTCCTCGTCCCGCACGCTACCGAACGGCATGTGCTTTGTGAGCTTTAGCCCGAAATGGTCTCGTAGGTCCGCCAGCTTGGTTCCGCTCACCTTTTGCGGGGCAACCAGGCATTGATAAGCGAAGTCGCCTCGCTGAGGGATTGTCTTGAAGGTTCTCATGGGCCGCTTCCTGCCTCAATCCCAGATCACGTGCACATGGGATGCGCCACGCAACTGGGCACCCTCGATCACCGGCGGCGGCATGTCAGGATCAAGTCGAATGTTGGGGAAGAGGTCGAGGATAGAGTTGATCGCACAGGCGATCTCGACCTTAGCAACAAACTGACCGATGCACATATGCGGCCCAAACCCGAAGCCGAAACTAGGTTTCTGCTTGCGATCAATATCAAACACATCCGGGTTCTCGAAAATCTCGCCGTCGTGGTTCGCCGAGACAACCAGACACTGCACGAAAGAACCCTTTGGAATCTTCACGCCGTAGAACTCCACGTCCTTGGCGACCTCGCGCACCTTGAACGTTGCCAGTGGCTCGTAGCGGATGGTCTCGTCGATCAGCTTGGGCACCAGGCTGCGATCCGCCTTGATGCGCTCAAGCATGCCCGGTGTGTTGAACAGCAAGGTCAGCACCGACCCCAGGGTACGCGTCGTGGTCTCACCCGCCGCAGGCAGTAGCGAGCGCACGAAGGTAACGACCTGATGGTCGTCGAGCCCCTCGCCCTCGTATTCCGCACGCAGCAAGCGGCCGATCAGGTCGTCACCCTGGCTGCCTGCGGCACGCCGTGCAACAACGACCTCCATGATTGAGTCGTAGAGCATCTTGGCTGCAGTGCCAGCATTACGGCGGGCCTCTTCCACCTTGGTCGGGTCAATCTGATTCCCACCGACCATCGCCAGCGTCCAGGCGGCGTACTTCTTGTACTTGTCGGTATCCTGGGTCGGAAAGCCCATCAGGGCGTACATGATGCGGATAGGAAAGTAGAGCCCGAACTCCATCAGATCGGCCTTTTTCTGTGGCACGAGCGGCTCCAGAAAATCCTTCCTGATCAGCGTTTCCATCGTGTCACGCCACTTGTTCACGGTGTCGGGCATGAACGCGGGCTGCAACAGCGCACGAACGCGACGGTGTGCCTCTCCGTCCATGCCTAGAATGAACAGACCGTCGCTGAAGGCAGCGCCCAGGCCCTCGAGAATGAAGCTGTTTGTGTATGTGGTCGCATCACGCAACACATTCATCACATCGTGATAACGAAAAAGCGCGAAGGTCGGACGCGTACCCTGCTGCAAACCCGCATTGGTTGGCACGCCAAACTGCTTGATGAAGTCACCCACAAAAATCGGAGACTTGTCACGCATCTCGCGGCAGGCTGCGTGGATGTCTCCAGTACCCTTGTAGGTGTCGGAAACAGCCGTATAGGCACTCTTCAGGTCGAGGTCGTTCAGATCGCTGCTCAATTCAGTCTCCTTGTTATGCTCACATGGCACTGGGCCGTAAAATATGATCATTTTTTTAGTTTCTGATCACATGTTATCGTGAGATCGCCCACCAAGACTGAATCTGGGCCGCGCTTCGTTTGACCTCGAGTCAAGTGCGTTACGCTTGTACTTATGTCCTACCCTTTCAGAACCTCATGACAAACTCAGGCAAGCCGTCAGAGCGTCCATCCCCCGACAAACGCGAGACGCTGAGACGAATTGCGGAAGCGGCGCGCCAGGCGTTTGCGGCCAAAGGCCTTGCAGATGCGCGTATCGATGACATCGCTCAGGCCGCGGGCGTGACGAAGCAACTCGTCTATCACTACTACCGAAGCAAAGAGGAGCTATTTGCGTGCGTGCTTGACGAATCATCGGCAACAACTATGATCGATCTGGTCGCCATCGAACTGGACCAGTTTCCGCCGCGCGAGGCGCTGCGCACGTTACTCAATCACATGATCAGCCCCTATAGCGATCGAATGCTGAGCGCACTCGCCCAAGAGGGAATTCGCTATCACGAGAATCACATCACACCACGCAACAGCTTTACGGATCTCGCTCCCAAGCTGAAAGAAAAGATGCGCGACATCATCGAGCGTGGTATCAGGGCTGGCGAGTTTCGGTCGGATGTCGATCCAGACCTCTTCCTAGCTGCCGCGGTGCAAGCAACGACAAGCGCCTACGTGAGCCGCTACACGGTAGCGACCCTGTGCGGACTCGATTTAAACCGCGATGAGGATGCCGACATCTGGCGGCGCTATTCAGTGGATTTCGTAATGGCTGCAATCGAGGCAAAGCGCAGTGACTGCCATTCACTAAAGCGTCCTCTGCCACCCGAGCAGCGGAACTGATCTGAAACCGCCACACCTCCGCCGTACGGGCACACAGAGGATCAAGCAGCCAGGAACCGCTTCACACGACCAGCGGCAATACGGCCGGGCAATCCGTTGACCCCGCCACCAGGATGAATACCCGCGCCGCCAAGAAACAAACCTGCGATGGGCAAGGTGTCGCCACCAAGACCCGCAGCAGGGCGCATTGATGAAGACCGGGTCGTACTGGTGTCGATATGCACAACACAACCACGATGTACATTTAGCCTTGCGGCCAAATCTGGTGCAGCTTCGATGCGTCGGGCGATTTCGAACTCCTTAAGGCCTTCCATGTAGTTGGCAGCCTGATCCACCACCTGCTGCGCAACCGTGTCGCGAAGAACCTCCCAGCCCTCACGCGGCTCGACCGGCATGGCGACGGGGTAGAGGTAGGCGACATCCTGTCCTTGCGGTGCCTGTGTCGGATCAACGGCAGTGGGGGCCGTAACCCACATGTACGGCTGATTCGAGACCTCTCCGCGAGCCGCGCAGCGGAAGTTGTCCAGCACGCCTTCCGAGGTACCGATCAGAATCACGCACTTGCGCAAGCTGATCCCATCGTTCCGTTTTGCTTCGAGACGTTGATAGCTAACCAGTCCGTTGAGCGCGACATCGACCTTTAGCGGGGATGCACCATGCGCGTTCGACGGGGCCAGCGCAACCCGCGTCAACGTGCGACGGTCGAGCGCTCCCGGAGTAACCATCTCCAGCGCCATCTTGGGATGAATCGACGCAACCACGGCACGGGCCTTAATGAGGCGCCCGTCCTTCAGCCGGACACCGGTCGCCTTGCCACCTTCCGCGACGATTTCAGCGACTGGTGCAGAAAGTATGATCTCACCACCAAGCTCGGCCAACCGCGCACCCAGCGCATTCGACAGCGTCTGCATGCCGCCCACAGCGCGTCCAAGACCGAAGCGATGAATGAATCCGAGCAAAGCGAAGTAAATCCCAGTCGCCTCGTTGGCGATCGGCCCCGCCGCGCCAAGCAAACAGCACAATGCCGATTGCACGACGGGATGCTCAAAGCGCTCCATGATCGAGGTGTAAGCCGGACTACCAACCAGCGCCATGATCTCAGGCTTGAGATGACGATTTCGTAGCACGGCCTTAAGAGCCTGCCACTTTGCTCTGAAATTCCGCTGCATGGGATCAACACGCATCATGGGCACGGCCATGTCGACAAAAGCATTGACCAGTGTCATTAATGACAGAAATTCCTCGGCATCGTGCGCCGAATAGCGTGCGATCTCATTTGCGGTCTGCGCCGGGTCTCGCCAGAAAATCAGAGAACTGCCGTCTGGATGCGCGTAGACGTAACCCGGCGACATCTCGACCTGACGAAATCCATGCCGCTCAAGCTGCAACTCCTGAGGCATCATTGGATGAACACGCAACGACATCAGGTCGAGTGCGCATGGATGAATCAGGTGTTGCGGCGCCTCGGGAATGAGGTAACCACTGGAGGCCATCCCTCCGACTTTGTCTCGGGCCTCTATGACGATCACGCGCTTGCCTGCCTCAGCCAAATAACAGGCGGCAGACAAGCCATTGTGACCACCACCGACAATTGCCACGTCGTACTGGTTGGGCGTATTCATGCAGTCTCCTTCCGGGGGGCCGGATCTTCTTCTTTGATGGCAGTGTTCGATTGAACACGCAATAAAGATTGAAGCACGCCAGCGGAAGGGACAAAGAAGTTCGGTTTGACGTCAAGTCAAAGCGCCCTTCAGACAGACGTCAGCGTCGTGCAATACGCCCCGACATCAACATGGAGGCAAGCCGCTCAAGACGACGTGGCAGATTTTTCCGCTCGGGACCAGCGGGAACAAGTTGCTCACTGAGGATGTAGCGAACAAGGAGTTCGCACACAAGCTCACGATCAAGAACGATTCCTGCCCGGGTCTCCCAAGCATCAAATACGAGACTTAGCGCATCCTGGAAACGGACAACCGAGTCATGGAAGATGCGCTGAAACCAGCGCATCGCATACTCAGGTGCAACAATCAGCAGGCGCCTTGAGCGGCTGTTCTCGAGGTAGTCATCGATAAAGCGGACTACCGCCTCAAAGCGCTCATCGGGGTCGACGTAGGGCTCAAGCGCCTCACCAAGGGCCTTATGAAAGCGGTCGCGCTTGTGGCGCGAAAAAGCATCAAGCAAGTCTTCTTGTGAGGAAAAATAGCGGTAGAACGTACCGCGGGAAATCCCCGCTTGCACACAGACGTCGAGTATGGATATTCGATCCGCCCCTGACTGCAGAATCACTTCTTCTGCAGCCGCTAGAATCGTTTGAATGGTGCTGTCGGATCGCCGATTCCGGCGTACCGCCCGCACCTTGCCAGTCCCCGCGTCCGCGCCAGAGGCCTTTTTCGTGCGCGCGCTCTTCGGCGCTACGTCACCCTCAGGCATCGCGCTCACATCCTCCATTACTACGTCTCCCTTTTTCATAGCCGGATTGTAGCCTTCTCGCGAAAGCGAGGCATCACTTCGCCCAGGCGACCGAAGTCTTTCCGTTGTTTGTTTGACAGTTTTGCGTTTTCTGTTTATGTTTTGCATCCAAAATCATTCTAACGGCACGCAAAGCCCGGTAGGGCATCCGTTGGGCACAGGAGACGAGAGCATGGCAGGCATGGGTAATCCGGAATCATGGTCGGTTGGTCAGCAAGATACGGTAATTGCTGCGCTGGATCGCGCAGTCGCCGCACACTCTGACCGGGTTCTGCTCGATTTCGGTGGCGAGCTATTCACCTACGGCGAGCTAGATCAGCTTTCTACGTGTTTTGCAAACTCGCTCGCAACGCTCGGCGTCAAGTCTGGCGATACAGTGCTGAGCATGCTCGACAACAACATCGACGCGGTTACCAGCTGGTTGTCGATCAACAAACTGTGTGCCGTAAGCGTGCCAGTCAACACGGCTCTTCGAGGCGAGTTCCTGCGCCACCAGATCGCCGATTCCAAAGCTGCCATCGTCATTTGCGAAGCGGCCTATCTTGAGCGGATTGCACAGGTGGCAGACGGGCTGTCAGATGTGCGTCTAATCCTGTACCGAGGCGTCGCAACCGAGCTTCCGCCCTGCTCAATTCAGATGGCACCGCTGGATGAGCATCGCGGTTCAGACCAAACTCCAATCGAAACCAAGCCCAACCCTTGGGAGCTTGCATGCATCGTCTATACGTCTGGAACAACCGGACCTTCCAAAGGGTGCATGCTCAGCTACAACTACATGTGTAATCTTGCGCGCCTTCAATTGCGTGCAGGTCCAGCTACAGAGAACGATGTGACGATCACACCGCTTCCGCTATTCCATATGAACGCGCTGTGCGTTGGAATTCTGTCGAACATCATGGTTGGTGCGCGAGTTGCAATCGTACAGCGATTCTCGGTATCGAATTTCTGGCAGGAGGTCGAGCGCAGCGGCGCCACCATCGCGTCAATCCTCGGAGGTATGGGTGGTCTGCTCGCCCTGGCACCCGACAACGAGTCCATGAAACGCTGTTTCGGCCAGATCCACACCGTCAGAGGAAACCCATTTACAGAGGACTCGAAGCGAATCTGGCGTGAGCGCTTTGGCGCAAAGCAAGTGGGGGGCAACGGCTACGGCCTCACCGAGGCAAGCGTGATCACATCGCTGCCTGGTGGCGAATATGCAGCGCCAGGCTCGTCAGGCAAGCGCATTGCGGATTTCGATGTGCGCATCGTTGACGACCTCGACCGCGAACTACCCGCCAACACGCCGGGCGAGATCGTCGTCAGACCCCAGCGCCCAGATATCATGTTCATGGGATATTGGGGACGTCCTGCCGACACGATGAAGCTGATGCGCAACATGTGGTTCCACACGGGCGACATCGGAAAATTCGACGACGAAGGTTTCTTCTATTTTGTCGACCGCAAAAAGGACTACCTGCGGCGTCGTGGGGAAAATATCTCCAGCTTCGAAATGGAGGCAGCCTTCGCCGCTCATCCCTCAATAGAGGAAGTCGCGGTTCACGCTGTTCCATCGGACAAAGGCGAAGACGACGTCAAAGTCACTGCCATCCTCAAACCAGGCTGTGCTCTGAGCCCAGAAGACCTGTTCAAATGGGCCGTCGATTCCGTTCCCTATTACGCCCTGCCCCGCTATATCGAGTTCCGCGACTCAATGCCCAAGAATCCGCAGGGTCGCGTTCTCAAGTATCAATTGAGAGACGAAGGAAAGACCCCGAACACTTGGGACCTTGAAACGACTGACATCAAGGTCAGCAAACGGTAGTTGCGACGACGCCCGCACAAAGGAATCGATCATGAGCATTTTTACCCATGTAACCCTTGGCACTTCGGACCTCGAGCGTGCCAGGGTGTTTTACGATGCCGTACTCGAACCACTGCACATGAAGCGTTTAATGCATGTTGAAGGCAAGGCTTGCGCTTGGGGTCACGAGCACCCCCAGTTCATCGTCCTCTACCCACGCGACGGAAATACAGCAAGCCATGGCAACGGCACAACCATTGGCCTGTTGGCGCCAGACCGTTCGTCGATCAGAGAGTTTCATCGACGTGCCATGGAGCTCGGCGCAACCGATGCAGGCGCCCCAGGGCCACGCCCATTCGCGCCAAACGCATACGCCGCCTACATCCTCGATCTGGACGGCAACAAGGTGGTGGCCTCCTGCCGAGAGCCAGAGGCATGAAACCAGAGGAGAGCTACCGAACTCGACTCAAGGTACGTTGCTTCAGGAAATACAAATCAGATCAGCACTCACTGAAAAATACCGTAATAGAGCCTGAACAGCTGAATACATACCTTGCTCGCACCGTCTGACGATCTTGAAATATCTACCGGCGACACTCCCCCAAAGTGTTTCGATGGCGTCGTCAGATACTGCACCGCAGCGTCCGAGTCAGACCATACATCGTGCGCAAGTTCGTCGATATACGACGCACGTTCGTCCTCCGATAGCCTTGAGAAATCAGGCAGCGTCTCACAGTCCATGGCACGCCTCCTCGTAAGTTTCATCGCTGCAGTATCTCGTAGACACATCCTAGTTACAGCCCGAGGGGCTACCAACCGGTAGCGTCTTGATCACAAGCCGGCGTGTTTGCAAAGAGCTTCAAACAAGGTACTGAAATCATTAGAAAAGCATCTCAACAAACACTCACATTGGCAAACACATATTTGTTTCATTGTGGTCCCAGAACGGGATGAAAAGGTTGTTGCCAACCGCCGCATATAAGCCCTAGGAACGGCACAAGGACTGATGCAAATGGGGCCTCGTACGCAGCCCAAGGTCTGCTGATCGGCCTGAGCCGTCGTTGGGGTATCGCACCAGGAACGACTGCAATGAGGCGGTCAGCGGTCGTAGCCCAGAAATCTTGGTCGAGTGACCGCTTGGCACTTCAGGCTACTTCCGGATCCGACCCTGATGAGACGTTCGCGGCCTCGGTGATCCAGCGGCAGGATTCTGAGCGAAGCAGTCGCACCGAGCGATAGCTGGCCCAGTGCTCCTCGGCCGTTCCTGCCAGACGAGTATCAGTCGTCGAATGTCCGCCGCGAGCCCGGTTGGAGCCGTTGGGCTAAATCAGTTCAGAGCATTGCGCGCCAGTTACCTAATCCGCGGGATTCAACCAGCAGCCAACTGAGCACGCAGCCAAGCGACATTTGTCGCGAGACCGGGCAGCAGCCACTGGAATAGTCGCACTACCGCGACGACCTCTTCCCATGTCGCATCTTCTCTGGCGGCATGGGCAAGACGCGCCGAATCCAGCGCGGCCGGGTTCGGTAGTGCCAGCGCAAGTCGTACAGCGGTGTTGTGCACTCGCTCCACGGCGACCGTATAGGGTTCGGTCCTTACCACTGGCGCGAGCTGCTGCCAAGCGCGTGAAAAATAGCTAGGCCAGCGTGCGAGTGCCCGGTAATCGGTGTTTACGAATGGAAGGCCGAGCGTCTCACGGATGTCGGCATAGACCGCCCGGAGCGTCTCGTCGGCGTGATGCGCCTCCATCAGGACGGGCCGCGACACAGGGGGTGGCACCGAAATGGCCGAACCCGGCGAACCGCCGGGCGCCCAGTGATGCCCTTCGAGCAGCAGGCGCGCCAGCGTGGCCATCAGTACATAGGGCATGTTACCCGCCGAAAAGATCTCGAGGCAGGCGCGGATCTCAGCGATATCTCCCGCGTTGTACCCGTCTCGCTCGAGCTCGTGCAACAGCGGCACAGGGCCCAGCTTCGCCGCCTCGGACTCGGCGGCGGCGCGCAGCTCGTTGCACGCAGCATCGAACGACTCGGTCAGGGCAATCGGTTCGATGGCGCCCCACAAGGCATCGTAGAACGCTGGATAGCGCGCGAACGCCATCGCGACGACGCCCATCCATGGCACGCCGAGCCCCGCCTTCGTTCGCTTGTAGACGTCATGCAGGCGACCGGTGGCGAGCGCCTCGGGCGTCACCCGGATCGCGGGGATCGGGTCCGGTTTCAGGCGCAGGAGCTTGTTGTCATTCATCGTACTGGACCTCATCGGGAAGGCTCTCGCTCCATTTGCGAAGTTCATCGAGGAAGCGCAGCGCGGATCTGCCGAGTTCGGTGATTTCGTACTGCACGGACACCGGAGAACTCTGGATGACTTCGCGCTTCACCAATTGTCTGTCTTCAAGCTGGCGCAGCCGCTCGGTGATCATTTTCTTGCTGGCCCCGGCGATCAGGCGTGCGAGGTCATTGAAGCGGACCGGACCGTCCTTGAGGTGCCAAAGAATCGACCCGGTCCACTTGCCGCCAATGATCCGCATTCCGCGCTCGATCGCGCACGGCCTGAAGCAGGCGTCATGCACGTGACGCCGCCCTTTTTCATCTTGCTCGACTCTGGCTCGCATGGCTGACACCCATCACTGATTCTTAAGGTTACGAAAAGTATACTAGTTGCGCTACGTTCCTTGTGCACGCAATTATACCTACATCGCAGCGAACGCTGCTTTGAAAACCGCAACCCAGAGGCACCCCGCATGAAGAAGATCCTGATCATCAACGGCCACCAACCCTACCCCTTCGCACAGGGGCGGCTCAATGCAACCTTGGCCACCCGTGCGCGCGATCGTCTTGCCGCACTCGGCCATGAGGTCCGCCTGACGACGGTGGCCGAAGGCTACGACATCGACGGCGAAGTCGAGAACCACGTGTGGGCGGACACGGTAATCATGCAGTTTCCGGTCAACTGGATGGGCGTACCGTGGTCGTTCAAGAAATATATGGACGAGGTCTACACGGCCGGCATGGACGGGCGCCTGTGCAAGGGCGACGGTCGCGTCGCCGAGGCGCCAAAGGCGAACTACGGCATGGGCGGCACGCTGGAGGGCACCCGCTACATGATCTCGGCAACGCTGAATGCGCCCGCCGAGGCCTTCGACGACCCCGATGAGCCCTTTTTTGCCGGCGCGTCGCTCGACGATCTGCTCCAACCCGTGCATCTCAACGCCAAGTTCTTCGGCATGGCGCCGTTGCCCACCTTCGGCGCCTTCGACGTGATGAAGAACCCCGAGGTGGACGCCGATCTTGTCCGCTTCGATGCGCACCTGAATTCAGTCTTCGCCGATCGTCAGGCCGTCGCCGCCTGACCCCTTTGGCGGCAGCCCCATCGAACTTTCCAGCACGGAAGAACGCACCAGCCATGCACGATGCACGCAAGACAAGAAAATGCCTCGAGGATTTCGAGGATGGAACGACCTTCCGCTACCGGGTCCCGGGCCTGACCGCAGAGGAGATCAAGGCGTTTGCCGCACAGTACGATCCGCAACGCTTTCATCTGGACGAGCATGCGGCGTCGGAAACGCATTTCGGCGGACTCGTCGCCTCGGGGTTCCAGACCCAGCTGAAGTGTTTCGGTCCCTTCTGCCGCGAAGCGCTGCTCGACACCTCCGCCGTGGGCGCGCCGGGCATCGACAACCTCAAGTGGCTCCGGCCGTGGTACCCCGGCGAAGACCTGAACGTCGTGGTCACGCTGACCGGCAAGCGCATGTCGGCGAAACGCACCGATCGCGGCTACCTGTCCGTGAGCCTGCTGGCCGACGTAAAGGGCGAGCCGGTGCTGAGCATGGAATGGGTCATCATCATGCTGACGCGTCAGGGCCAAGCCGATGCACACGCCAAAGCTGCCGGAGTAGCGCAGGCGTGAGCACACCGGACATCCACCTCTACACCGCGGCGACCATGAACGGCTACAAGCCGGTCATCTTTCTCGAAGAAGCCGGCGTGCCCTATGAGCTGACCTTCATCGATTTTGCGAAGAAGGAACAAAAGGCGCCCGACTACCTGAAACTCAATCCGAATGGCCGAATCCCGACGATCATCGATCGGTCGAACGGCAACTTCGCGGTGTTCGAATCGGGGGCGATCCTGTGGTACCTCGCCGAGAAATACGGCCGCTTTCTGCCCGCCGACGCAAACGCCCGCTCGGAAGTGCTGCAATGGCTGATGTTCCAGATGGCAGGGGTCGGTCCGATGATGGGTCAGGCGATGTATTTCCAGCACATCGCCGCTCCCAACGGCCGGATCGAGCCCTTTTCGATCAAGCGTTACGTCGATGAGAGCCGCCGCCTGCTCGAAGTGCTGAACACCCGCCTGAACGGACGCGAATGGCTCGCGGGAGACCAATACAGCATTGCCGACATGGCCACCTATCCGTGGGCGCGCGCCTACACCTGGGCCAAGGTCGACATCGACGGCCTCAACCACCTGCAAGCGTGGTTCGAGCGCCTCGATTCACGCCCGATGATCCGCAAGGCGCTGACGATCCCCAAGGCGCAACCGGCCTTTTGGGGCGACGCCGACGAACACGAATTTCTCCGAGAAAACGCCGCCCGTTTTTCCACCGACGTCATCAAGGACACCGCATGACCACCATCGAACTCGATGAAGTTTTCCAGTACCACACGAAAACCACCGCGCCCGCCGCATCGCAACCGCTGATCGCCCAGACGGAGAAGGAGTTTGGCGCACTCCTGAACCTTCACGCGTTGTTCGCAGAGGCACCGGTAACGTACCAGACCTACATGACTGCGTTCGACCAGTTCCTCAAGCAAAGCAGCTTTTCACCACTCGAGGCGCAAGTGGTCTTCATGACCGCGAACTTCCACAACCGCTGCCACTACTGCATGGCGGGGCACACGATGATGATGAAGATGGGCAAGATGCCCGACGACGTCATCGAGGACCTGCGCGAAGGCCGCCCGCTGAAGGATCCAAAGCTGCGTGCCTTGCAACGCTTCTCGCGCCAGCTGCTCGAAGCACGCGGCCATGTCGGTGACGTCCGGTTGCAGGCCTTTTTCGATGCCGGATACGACCGCAAGGCGGCGCTGGAAGTGCTGACGGGACTGGCGGCAAAGCTAATCTCCAATTTCACCAACGCGCTGGCCCACACACGCCTCGACCGAGGCATGGACAAGTTCGCGTGGGTGCATCCGGACGAACGATGAGGTCGCGGCGGGCCGCACCCGGCGCGGGCCTGGGCACGCCCGCCCCTTCGCGCAATCCCAGAACACACGTTTCGACGTGACACAGAAATCCGAACCCGGATCCGCATGAAAACGATCGTCTATCTCGCCCACCCGCGCCTTGACCGCTCCGAGATCAATGCTGCGCTCTTTGCCGCAGCGCGAGAAATCGAGGAAGTCACTTGCGTCGATCTCTATGGCGAGTACCCCGACTTTGAAATCGACGTCGAACGGGAGCAACGGCGCCTGGTCGATCACGATGCGGTCGTCTTCCTTCATCCCGTCTACTGGTACTCCGCGCCCGCGATTCTCAAGGAATGGCAGGACCTTGTGCTGGAGCATGGCTTCGCTTACGGCCACGAAGGGCATGCGCTGGACGGCAAGGTGATCCTCAATGCCGCGTCCTGCGGTGCGCTCGAACAAGCCTACACGCCAAGCGGCGCCAACGGCGCGCACTTGCGCACGCTTTTCGCCCCGTTCGAAAAGACCGCCGACCTGTGCCGGATGCGTTATCTCGCGCCCTTCGTGCTGTTCGGCGCCGGCAGGGCCGTCGACGAAGGTCGTGATCAACTACACATCGCGGCGTGGCGCGCATTACTCGAGGCGTTGCGCGATGACACGCTCGACCTGCCGGCGGCCCGCTCCGCGCTGACGCTGAACAAGGTCGTGTCCGCAAGGCTGGTCGAGACGGAGCCACGCTGATGGAATTCCTCGCTGCCGCCTTCGTCTATCTCGTCGCCGCCGTCATCGCGGTGCCATTGGCCAATCGGCTCGGGCTTGGTTCGGTGCTGGGTTATCTCATCGCCGGGGTCGTCATCGGCCCGGTGCTCGGCCTTGTCGGCCAGGAGACGATCGAACTGCAGCACTTCGCCGAATTCGGCGTCGTCATGATGCTGTTCCTCGTCGGGCTCGAATTGCAGCCCGCCATGTTGTGGCGGATGCGCGCCCAGCTGCTCGGGCTGGGGGGATTGCAGGTGCTTACCGCCGCAGCGGCGATCGCCGGGGTCGCGCTAGCGCTTGGCCTTGCCTGGCAGCCGGCGCTCGCGCTCGGGATGATCCTGTCGCTGTCGTCGACGGCCATCGTGCTGCAGACGCTGAACGAGAAAGGCTGGATGCCGACGCTGGGTGGCAAGAGTTCGTTTTCGGTGCTGCTGACGCAGGACATCGCGGTGATCCCGATGCTCGCCCTGATGCCCCTGTTGGCCGTCGGCGACGGCGCCGCGCTGCACGACGGCGACCACCACGGCGCCCCGACCGCGTTCGACGGCCTGCCCGACTGGGCTCAAGGCGTGGTAGTCCTGGCGCTCATCGCGGCGATCATCCTCGCGGGGCGCACGGTCATCCGGCCGATCTTCCGCTTCATCGCCGAAGCCGGCCTGCGTGAAATCTTCACCGCCGCCGCACTGATGCTGGTGATCGGCATTGCGCTCGCGATGAACTACGTTGGGCTTTCGGCCGCCCTCGGCACCTTCCTCGCGGGCGTGGTGCTGTCCGACAGCGAATACCGCCACGAGTTGGAGTCCGACATCCAGCCCTTCAAGGGTCTGCTGCTCGGGCTCTTTTTCATCACCGTCGGGGCCGGCATCGATTTTCAGTTGCTGTTCTCCAACCCGCTGGGGCTGATCGGGTTGGCGCTGGGCCTCATGGCGCTGAAGGCCGCCCTGCTCTATGCCCTGGCGTCGGCATTCAAGCTGCGTGGCGCGGATCGCTGGTTGTTCGCGCTGGGGCTCGCACAGGCCGGCGAATTCGCCTTCGTCTTGTTCGGCTTCACCCTCGGCGCTGGCGTCCTGCCGGCTGAGTTGGTCGCACCGATGACGCTCGTCGTTGCCCTGACCATGCTGCTCACGCCACTGCTGTTCGTTCTTTTCGAGAAGGTGCTGGCGCCGCGCGCAACGGCTTCGGCCGACCGGCCCCCAGACGAAATCGACGAACGCGGCAGCGTGGTCGTGGCCGGGATGGGTCGTGTCGGCCAGATCATCACCCGCATGCTGGTGACCAATGGCTTCAAGGTGACCGTCATCGATCACGATCCGGAAACCGTCGAGAACCTGACAAAGATCGGATTCCGCGCTTACTACGGCGACGCAACGCGACCGGACCTCCTGCACAGCGCGGGATTGGGCGAGGCGCAGCTGTTCATCGCCGCGCTCGACGATCGCGAAAAGCAGACCGAGCTTGTGCACCACGTCGCCAAGACCTATCCCGCCCTGACGATTCACGCCCGCGCCCGAGACCGCCACCACGTCTACGAACTCGAGAACGCCGGCGCCAACCATGTCGAGCGCGAAACCTTCGAAAGCGCGATGATCCTGGGACGAGACGCACTGGTTGCGCTCGGTCACCATCCGTTCCGTGCCGAACTCGCGCGGCGAACCTTTCGCAACCATGACCGCCATCAACTCGATGCCTTGCGGACAACATGGGCCGAAGAAGGCATATCGAAGTCCTACATCGACGCGATGCGCGCCCATTCGCAGACGCTATTCGAGCTGATGCAGGCCGACCGCTTCGATGCGCACGACCGCTCCGAGCGCAGCTGGACACCGCCACCCAAGGGTGACGCCACCTTGTGATCTCGCCGCGCTTTCGAATTGCAGCCCCGAACGAATAGAGGACTTGTCATGACCAACCCAGCAGCGCCGCTTCGCGTCGACATCGTGTCCGACGTCGTCTGCCCGTGGTGCGCTATCGGCTACCACCAGCTGGCCAGGGCCGCCGTCGACACCGGCATCGCCATCGACGTGCACTGGCATCCCTTCGAGCTCAATCCCCGCATGGCGGATGACGGCGAGAACCTGCGCGAGCACCTGGCGGCTAAGTACGGCACCACGCCCGAGGATTCACGGCGCGCCCGCGCCCGCCTCACGGAGATGGGTGCGGCGCTGGGCTTTACCTTCAACTACGCCGACGACATGCGCATGTACAACACGTTCCGCGCGCATCAGCTGATCAAATGGGCGGAGATACACGGGAAAGGACACGCAGCAAAGCTCGCGCTGTTCGAAGCCTTCTTCACCCGGCGAGAGAACATCGACAGCCCCGAGGTGCTGGCACACATTGCGGCCCGCATCGGCCTCGATGCCGACGCGGCGCGGGCCATGCTTGACAGCGCCGAACACGCTGACGCCGTGCGGGAGAAAGAGCAGTTCTGGACCTCGCGTGGCATTCAGGGCGTACCGGCAATGGTATTTAACGGCCGCCATCTGGTGACCGGCGCACAGGGCGAAGCGAACTACGCCCGCATCCTGCAGCAACTTGCAACGGGCGAACTGGCCTGAACGCGACACGCTGCGACACAAGGAGGAGACCATGAGCAAGGCCCAAGTGATCCAGCGGCTCGGCCCGCCCAATGTCATGCAGTGGGAAGACTGGCACGTACCGAATCCCGCTCCCGGCGAAGTGCGCCTGCGTCACACGGCGGTCGGCGTGAATTACGCCGACACCTACCATCGCGGCGGCATCTCGCACCCCTGGCCGGTTCCGGCGCCGCCGGTGGTGATCGGCTTCGAGGGCGTCGGGGTTGTCGAAGGCGTCGGCGACGGCGTCAACGACTTCAAGACCGGCGACCGGGTCGCCTACGGCATCCCCCCCCTGGGCAGCTATGCGGAAGTACGCAACTACCCGGCCGACAAGCTCTTGCACCTGCCCGACGGGCTCGACGACAGGCAGGTCGCCGCGCTGCTGATGAAGGGCATGACTGCGCACTACCTCTTGCACCGCACCTACAAGGTGCAGCCGGGTGACACAATCCTCGTTCATGCTGCAGCAGGCGGCATGGGGCTGATCCTCTGCCAGTGGGCAAAGGCACTCGGGGCAACAGTCGTCGGCACGGTCTCGACACCGGAAAAGGCCGAGGCGGCCCGTGCCGCAGGCTGCGATTACCCGGTGGTGCGCAGCGAGCAGCGCTTCGTCGATGTCGTGCGCGAGGTCACCGACGGAGAAGGCTGCGCGGTCGTGTATGAGGCGATCGGCAAGGACACCCTGCAGGATTCGCTCGACAGCCTGCGGCTGATGGGTGTTTGCGCGGCCTACGGCCATGTCTCCGGCCCACCCGACCCAATCGACATCATTCAGGATCTTGGCCGACGCGGCTCGCTGTTCATCACGCGCCCGGCGATCATGCACTACGTCGCCAAGCGCTCCGACCTCGAATGGACCGCGCGCGACCTGTTCAAGGCCATTGGCGACGGCATCCTGGACGCCAACATCAACTACGAATACGCCCTCAAGGACGCGGTCAAGGCCCACGAAGCCATCGAGTCCGGCAAGACACTCGGCGCAACGGTGCTGATCCCATGAGGCTCGACACCATCAAGGCGCTGACCTTCGACACCGGCGGCACTGTGCTCGACTGGCACACCGGCTTTCGCGAAGCCTTCGCGGCGGCCGGTCGCCGCCACGGCATCGAGCGCGACTGGGCCGCGCTCGCCAACGACCTGCGCCGGCGCAGCATGGCAGCCATGCTGAACCTCGGCGAGACCGCACCACCAGCCCACAACTTTGACGATGCACACCGCTTCTGCCTAGATGCACTCCTGCGTAATGCAGAACTGGAGATGTTTGACGATGCAGATCGTCACGCAATTTCCTGGCAAGCGCCACATAGCTTCACCGCCTGGCCAGACGTTCAACAAGGCTTAGCGAAGCTACGTTCGCGCTACATAGCCGCCTCGTTCACGTTGCTCTCGTACCGTCTTGTCATCGACACGTCGCGGCGAAATGGATTGAGTTGGGATGCCGTTCTATCGTGTGAGGGATCCGGCGCCTACAAACTACTTCCGGCAGCCTATCGACGCGCTGCCGCATTGCTTCAATTTCGTCCCGATGAATGTCTGATGGTTGCCTGCCATCCGTTCGATCTCGATGCCGCTCGCGCCGTAGGCTTCCGAACGGCGCTGGTGAGGCGTCCGGCCGAATGGGGTAGCGATCGGAGTGAGAGTCGGCAGATGTCATCGGCTGGCCCCTACGATATTGAGGTCGACGACCTCGATGGCTTGGCCGCTGGGCTGCTATGAGGTCAGTTCTTTGCCTTGGCTATCCTACGACACCTCGCGGCGCCATTAGCGGCCGTATCCTCGACGAATACGCCGTAAATTCACCCGCAAGGGCTTGTTAGAACTGATTGTCAGCAACGCCGATCACAGCGGTCATTCAATTTGCTCGACTTCACCGGCTGCTTTGACCTGCTCCGGGCTTTTCGGGCCAGCTGAAACTTGAGAGGATG
>TARA_R110001583_G_scaffold169859_1_pt1 | contig 22292 bp, 19 predicted proteins | sample TARA_R110001583 | Tara Oceans TARA_R110001583 (sample SAMEA4398432) | marine metagenome | biome: Polar Biome; feature: [MES] marine water layer (ENVO:01000295) within the mesopelagic zone...; material: water (ENVO:00002006), including particulate matter (ENVO:01000060) such... | reverse complement strand
CTTCAATTTTGAACTCATCGGTATAACGTTTTCCACTCATAATTCCCCTCATTTTTACCTATTATTATATGGCTATGAGATGTCTACAAAAGTAGGTCCATACCACATTGGCGTCGATGCACGAACAGGGCTAACTCACAGTTTAAGCATCACAGCCACCAACGTGCATGACATCACGGAAACAGAAAATCTTCTTCATTGTGAGGAAAGCTTCATCTCTGCAAATTCGGATTAATGAGATACTCAGAAAAGAGAAGAACTAAAAAGTATCAAAACCGACTGGCGGATTGCTAAGATGCCAAGCGAAGTAAAAACACTGAAAAAGTACCCTAGAAAGAAAAAACAGCCAATCCAAACAAAGTATATAAAAGCCAGCTTTCAAGCGAAGGTATAACACCCGATTAGAATCATAAAATGCCAGTTTGATTTTAGAAAAGTTATGTATCGTGGGTTGGCTAAAAATGACAACAAACTGTCCATGTTGCTTGCCCTTGCTAACGTGTTTCGAATTGATCAGATAATACGAGCTTCGAGGGGTTAATCCGCGTAAAAATCACTAAACAGGGGTGAATTGTCTTTTTTAGTGATTAAAAAGTAGCTAAAACAGCCTCATTAATGGTTGTTGTTGAGTTTGTCAGGAAATTAAGGCGCATTGCTCGACTTGATAGTATGCTCCCAAACTTAATTATGTATTGCAAGGCAAAGACGTAATCTAATTTTTCATTCGTAACAATAATATCCAAATTTGAATATTTAGCTTAATGTTTCTACAATACAAGAAACTAAATCCGAGTTGAAAATCTCATACGTTTTTTAATTAATTTAGCGTTACTTTACCAGTTCTCGATACAAACAAGCATACGACTTCACCATCTGTTCAGCCGTAAAGTGCTTCCAATATCGTTCCTCAGCATGTTTACCCATTTCCAATGCTTGCTCAGGGTGTTCCCACAAATACTGCATTGCCTGTCGAAGTGCTATAGGAGCGCTAGGAGGCACGACTAACCCTGTCTCATCCGCTATATTAATGAACGTTGTTCCTGTACCAATTTCACTAGAAATCATCGGCTTGCCATACATTGCACCCTCCAGTAGTGAAATACCAAAAGCCTCAGAACGTAGGTGAGAAGGAAAAACAATCCCATAGCACAACGTTAATAATGCAACTTTATCGTCATCAGATAATTGGCCAAGAAAATGGACATTATGCAACCCTAGCTTAACTGCTTGCGCTTTTAACTCTGCTTCAATTGGACCTGCTCCGACTATCACGATAGGGTAGTCAACTCCTTTCGCGGCTTCAAGTAATATGTGTAGGCCTTTGTAGTAACGTAAAACGCCGACAAATAGAAAAAAACGTCCGATTAATTGTGTTTGCCAATAAGCAATACGATTCACACTGGGTACTGGATAAGCGGCTTTATCCAAACCGATAGGTATAACGCTTACCTTGTCACGAAATTTTTGTAAGACATCACTCGTTTCGAGATAGTTAGGTGAAGATACAACAATGCGATCAACACTAGATAAAAACTTTTGTTTAAGTGGGCGGTATAATCTAAGTAGATTTTTTTGACGGATAATATCTGATTGATATGACACAACCGTAGGTTTATTCACCCTTGTTGCAAAGTGAACGATATCCATGAATGGCCATGGATACTGGTAGTGAATCACATCGGCTTCATTAGCTAGTTCGGCAAACATCTTGAAACTTGAAATAGAAAAAGGGGTCGAAGCGATCTGAAAATCAGTTTTAGCACGGAATGTTTGATGTCCATCCATTTGAATAACATTGTTATCTGCATTATCACTCAATGAAAGCACAGTATTCTCAACACCATGCCTAGCACCTCCACTGGCCAACTGATAGATAACTTGCTCTATACCGCCCATGGTGTCTGGATAGTAAGTCTTATAAAAATGTAAAACCTTAATCAATTCTAAGTCCTAGTGGTAAGTTCTTGATATACAGCCATAGTTTCTTTCGCACACAGTTGCCAACTAAAAGCTGAAGATTGTACCAATCCCTTGGTAATGGCGTCGGCTCGATAATTTTCATCTTCCAAAGCGGTTGAAATTAGCTGGCCCAGCATATCGACATCGTCAGGCGCACACATTAAGGCAGCTTCACCCGCCACCTCAGGTAATGATGACATATTTGAACACACTACAGGCACACCGCTAGCCATCGCTTCAAGTACAGGCAATCCAAACCCCTCATAGTGCGATGGAAAGACAAAGACACGTGCGCCAGCAAACAAATGAGGCAAATCTTCATCCGCAACATAGCCAAGGTAATGTGCCCATCCAGCCGATACTGCCGCCGCAATACGCGTATGCAGATGTTCGCTATTCCATCCCTGATAACCAGCTAATACCAAAGGCCAGCGACGACGAATAGCATCTGGCAATGCAGAATAAGCATCCAACAAAGCTTCAATATTCTTGCGAGGCTCAATGGTTCCAGCGTAAAGAGTGTAATCACCATGCTTCAAACCAAGACGATTCAAAGCAGAGCTAGTGCTTACTGCTTCCCGTGGATGAAAGACAGCCGAACAAGCTAATGGAATCGCTCGAATTTTATCTAGTGGATACCCAAAGTAGCTCGCAAGCTCTTGCCGAGTATACTCAGAATCGGTGATCAATAACGAAGCACGTTGCAAGGTAGAATTAAGCTCCCGCTGCATAAAACGTACTCGCTCAGGTGGGTGATATTGCGCATGCGTAAACATCGATAGATCATGAAAAGTCGCCACACTACTACCCGAAAATGTTGGCAAATAAAAACCTGGGCCATGAAAAATAGCATCTCCCTGATCTTTTAGTGAAAACTGACTTCTAACGCCATTAAGTGTTTGATAAGTTTTAGTAAGCAAGTCACTTTTAAGTAACTGACCTCTCAACCAGCCTGATCTTCTTGGTTTTATCTGCCCAGTCGCGGGTAAATCTGACACAAGCTGGCCATTAGCATACATCAGCAAATCAAGATCAGATTTCGATTGCAGCTGCTTAGTAAGCTCATAAGTATAGCGGCCAATTCCTGTGAGCGGGAACTTCACGGAATCAATGGATAGTATTACTTTCATTATTCAGCCATCAACATACAACGCAATGTTTGTTCAAGTGACAATAACTCACGCTCACCAATTAAGGAGTGCAACAGCGTCACATCACCGCATAGGCTTTTAACCTCATTAGCACGCACGAAGGCAGGGTTAACCCTCACCTCCATTTTATGAGCGCTAATATTTTCTGCTATGGCAAGCACTTCACGTAAAGAATGTGTTCGACCCGAACAGACATTAACTGTTTGCCCTATGGGCTTCACCTCAATCAAGCGACGATATATTTTAGCAACGGACCTAACATCACTAAAATCACGCCATACATCTATATTTCCAAGCTCAATATAAAGCGCTTTACGACGAAAATGTGACACTATTTTAGGTAACAAAAAATCTTCGCTTTGCCCTATGCCCGTATAATTGAATGGACGCACAATAAATAGCGGCAACTTATCCAACCATAACTTAGCCATATACTCCATCGCCAATTTGCTAACAGCATAATCATTTGCAGGATTGGGGAGCGTACCTTCTGTCAATACACCTTCAAAAGAGTTGCCGTAGACATTTGCACTGCTGGCAAGCAAAACGGCTTCTAAACCTTTCGCATTAAGAGCCAAAGCCTCTAACAAGTTACGAGTACCGATTAAATTGACGTGATAAAAATCATCAGCAACACCATGTCCAACAAAAGCGATAGCAGCCAAATGTGCCACAACAGTTGGCTGAACTTCACGCACAACATCTTCTAAGCCCTGTTTATCAAGTAAATCTACCTGAAAATAACGAGGAAAATCCGCTACAACAGTACCTATACCATAAACAGTATACCCTGCATTTTCAAGTTCCTCTGATACATATTTTCCCGTAAACCCATTAATCCCTGTAATCAGCGCACGTTTATTAGTCATCGTCAAAATGAAAAGCCAGCTTCATTACGTCGAATATCAGCCTCAACCATCATCTGACACAATTCTTCAAGTGTTGTCTTTGGCTCCCAGCCAAGATCACGCTTCGCTTTTGCAGGATCACCAATCAATAACTCAACTTCAGCAGGGCGATAGAATTTAGGATTTACTTTTACTACAACTTTACCCGTTGTTTTATCAATCGCTATCTCAGATTCCTCTGATCCAGACCACTTTAAAGCGATATCTGCCGATTTAAATGCCATAGTGACAAAATCACGAACGGTTTCGGTCCGATTTGTTGCCAATACGTAAGAGTCTGCTTTATCGGCTTGTAGCATACGCCACATACCTTCTACGTAATCTTTAGCAAAGCCCCAATCACGTTTTGCATCCATGTTACCCAACTCAAGAACGTCTTGTTTGCCCAATTTAATCTTAGCGACAGTATCTGTAATCTTACGAGTCACAAATTCTTGTCCACGTAGAGGAGATTCATGATTAAACAAGATACCACTTGTTGCAAAAATATTATAAGACTCACGATAGTTAATCACCATCCAGTGTGCGTACAACTTAGCCACACCATATGGACTGCGTGGATAAAACGGTGTTGATTCACGCTGAGGAATTTCTTGAACCTTACCAAACATCTCAGAAGTAGAAGCTTGATAAAAACGAATTTTAGGGTTAACAATTCGAATGGCTTCTAAAAGATTAACAGGACCTAGTCCTGTAATTTCAGCGGTTGTTATAGGCTGATCAAATGAGACGCCAACAAAACTCTGTGCTGCTAGATTATAAACTTCATCAGGTTTGATTTCTTCCATCATTCGAATGCTAGAGCTTAAATCTGTTAAATCGTATTCAATCAAATGGAGGTTAGGATTTTTTTTAATACCTAACTCTTCGATACGCCAAAAATTAACGGAACTAGTTCGACGATAAGTCCCATATACTTTATAACCTTTCTCAAGAAGTAACGCTGCTAAATAAGCCCCATCTTGTCCTGTTATTCCTGTTATAACTGCTACCTTACTCACTTCTACTATTCCTTTCTCTAATATGATAAATTATAAATTTGACTTTAACAGTTCTCTTGTTTTCTTTTGTTATTTGATAACCAAGCAATTATAAAAAACAAAAAATCCCCGCAAACGGTTACTCCTCTAGATAGTATCACTGCAAAGACCAACTCAGATTCAGGTGTCAACAATCCTAACAATGTTATTAAAAAAGCTTCTCGAATACCAATACCACCTGGTGCTCCTGGAGTAACAATACCGATTAGCCAAGCAGTAATAAATGTTGTTGTAAAAATAAGCCACATATTAAAAGACTGCATAATACTTTCATCAATAACATAAAAAATTGATGAAAAAACAATACCCGAAAGAGTTAGAAACACAAGGTACATTAAAAATGCTCTGGAATATCGTGCATTGAATCTAAATTTAAGAGTGAAAAAAGATGCTAGACATAAGAAAAAAAATAAAAATCCAGCTTCAATAACTTTAATATAGTTAGCATATGTTGCCAAAATAAAAACACTAAATATAGCCCCTGCCAATACTAACAAGCTTAATTCCCAAAAAGTTGACTTCAAGAGCACTTTACCACTAACCCCCTTATTTAGCCCTAACAATTGCCGACTTCCAAAATGAGCTATATTTCCAGGTAAGTATTTAGCAATTTGCGACAATCCATAAATATTAAAAGAATCAATAGCCTTAATTTCGCAACCAAGCCCAGCTAAAATATCACCCCATGCCATAGATAAAATACAATTTCCTATTACGTAAATAAATACAAAAATAGAAATCCATGCATAAGACATCATAGTTAAATGAGAAAAATCGATCGATTGTGAGTAGTTGACTATTTTATAAATAACAAAGAAAATAGCAAGTAATGTTACTAACTGACCAATCAAATTGAAAATTTTTTTACGTTCGCTTTTTATCATAAAGTAGTATATTTTTCACATAAAACCATAACCCAAGGCAATGGTGTTTTGATCTCTAATATTTTAAAATCCTTAGCAATAAATTGAATAAACTTTGACTTAGACCAGTGTTGAATGTGACCAGGCGTATTCCCAAGTTGAAATATGTACTTGCCACGAGCTAAGTTCAAAGCACACCAGATAGGCTCTCTTGGCACACTAAAAATATAATATTTACTATCAAGCGCTTTTAGTGTATCCAAAGCAAGCTGTGGCTCTTCTAAATGTTCAAGAACTTCGCAGCAAACAACTAGTTCAGCAGAATCTTGTTCTTTATTAACTTCATATATACTTTTACGTTCAAAAAGACCTTCTGTTAGTCCATTTGACTTGGCATTATCCTTAGCTAGATTTATTACCTGCTCCGAAAAATCACTTCCTCTAGCTACAATACCTTTTAGATTCCACTTAATTACCCATACTCCTTCACCACAGCCGACTTCGTGAATAGTTCTAGTATTAGCTTTTCTTACTAACGCTGAAAGACTTGAGTCAAATCCAGACATTAGTTTTTTAGCTATTATATTTTTTGAATTATATTTATCATAGTTATTTCCTACGACAATACCATCTTCTTTAATACCTTTTGATATTTTCACTTTATTCCTCGCCATTATTAGTACTGTTTGAGTTGTATCTGATTTCTTCTAAAAGCTTACGATTAACAGATAATAAATCAGCTACAAAAGCTATTAAAAAAGTTTGAAAGCTCATACCTAAGAACATACCAGATAATATAGCAATTTCGGTATGTCCACTGACATTTTGAGTAAAATAAAAATAAAGAACCCTTAACCCTAAAAGCCCACCAATTATAAACAAAATCAATGAAATAAATGAAAAAAATCTAAATGGTCTATAAACAACAAATATTCTGATGATAGTAAAGATAGACTTTTTAATATATTGAAACATACTAGAAAATAGCCTCGACGGCCTCAGATCTTCATTAGTCCTAATAAGTACAGAAGCAATCGAAATATTTTTCTGACCAGCTTGGATAATAGTTTCAAGTGTATAAGTATAGCTATTGTAAACATTTAGCTGTTTTGCACATTCACGAGTCATTGCCCTAAAACCACTTGGTGCATCAGGTACATCTGTACCACTTGCCTTTCTTACCACCCAAGAACCTAACTTCTGGAGCAGCTTTTTAATAGGTGAAAAATGATCTGTTTGACTAATAGGCCTTTCACCAATAACATAATCAGCTTTATGCTCAAGAATTGGTTTAATAAGTTTTGGTATATCATCTGCCTCATACTGATTATCTGCATCTGTATTAACAATCACATCAGCACCCTGGCGTAAGCATTCTTTAATCCCCGCCATAAAACCTTTAGCTAAACCTTGGTTATGTTTAAAGTTAACAATGTGATCTACACCACATTCTTTAGCAACTTTAACCGTGTCATCATCACTACCATCATTAATGATAAGCCATTCAACCTTATTAAAACCTTCAACTTGTCTAGGCAAAGCGGACAATGCGATAGCCAAAGTATCCGCTTCATTAAAACAAGGTATTTGTATAATTAATTTCATTTATTTTTCTCTAATAATGTTTTAGAATCATTCTTATCTAACGAATATCCCTTAAGTTCGTAAATAACACCATCTCCAACTAAAACCCTCACTTCAATATCTGTCACAGCGTTACTAATAAAAAGTGTATCAGTAAATCCTCTATTCATCTCTTTTTCAGTAAATGTATGTTTATAATATGTTTCCTGTCTACTATTTGAAAAGACATCAACACTTATAAAAGGTAATAAAGAACTCTTAATAATACTTTTTAATACTCCACTAACTTTCAATTCATACTTCCCACGCTCTAATTCAGAGTAAGGACCAAATACAAGATACCCAGCTTTACCGGAACTTAACATTGAATCACCTGTAAATTGAGCAACTTGAGTTGGTAAAGGAGCATAAGCACTATATTTTAAACATATAGGTGTTTGGCAGTATCTACGTTTAACTTCTGAAAAAACATTTTCTTTTTCCCTTACTAACTGAGGGTCATCTTTAAGAGAAATCACACTATAAAGATCTCTTTTTTTAACGCTGATAATACTAAGTTTTTCTAATCGCTGTAAAACATATCTAAATCTTTCGTTATCAATTTTTTTATTTTTCCAATCATGAGCTGATGACAAAAAATTAATATATGGAAAAATCACTTTATTTGTTTCTTTTGATAATAACAATAATAAAACACGATCATAGAAACCGTCATCAACAGAGTTAAAAACAAAACCCTTCATATAAATAGGCCACATTTTTCTTGCCATAGATAGATTTTTATCACCGCCAACATTAAAAGTTTTTATATCAAGCTTTGGAGCAAGGTAATTCACAAGAAAATCATTATTGTATGGTAAAAATGCTACAATATCGCCTTTCGATACATCTTCAGAAAGTTCTAAAGCTATGCTATTATTTATATCCTCTGCTTGCTTTCTATAGTCCAGATAACCATCAAGTCTCACCTTCATATTGGGAAGGTTTATCATTATTAAAGTAACAATAATTAAAGATTTTTTAATTTTAGCGTTATCGTTTAATGATAGCCAATACAAAACAATCAACCATTGAAAAAAATAAAACATTACAATCCAACGATATGTAGCTCTCATTACATTAACACCTGGAATATACTTATAGAGTAACTCACTTCCTGTTGGAAACGATGCGTATTCTTCTGGCATCATCAAACCTTCAGATAAAGGTCTTACTGAAAAAAATTTTAGGGAAGGACCAAGAGACATATATAAGGCGAAGATTGAGATAAAACAAAAAAATACTATAATATTAGATTTTTTACTATTTTTATAAATTATAAAACTTGTTACCAATATAATTGGAAGTATAAATGTAGTAGTCCAAACAGAAGCATCACCAAAGTTCAACTCGCCTAATCTTTCGTTACTTAGCCCCAATAAATCCCATAACCAATATACTCCTTTTGAAGGAATCAATAAATAGGATATATCCCCCCCCCATGCTCTAAAAAAATTCATGCTGGATGGCTGAAAAGTACTTTTACCGATATAAGACATATACAAAAAATAAGATAAAAGAAAAGAAAACACTCCCCATGGAACGGCTATAAAAACAACTTTCCTACATTTTTTCTTATGAAATAAACAATACAAGAAAGATGTTAAGAAGACAGAAAAGAAAAACATGATAAAAGTATATCCATCCATAAAGACTGATACTATTGTCACGCACGAAAAAAACAAACCATCTCCAAAAGAAGAGCGTCTAAACTGTAAAATTTTAAAAAAAGAGTAGTAGTAAAAAGGAAATAAAATCATCCCTATAGATGTCATTGAATAACCAAGATGATTCCACAAACATGAAAAGCTAAACCACAGCAGTGTAACCAACAAATATTCAAAGAAATTTAATTTAAATATTTTAGATAAGCCATATGTACCATAAAAAGTTACAGCTATCCAAAATAAGTTCATAATAGTATAAGAATCAATACTATTAACTCCAATACTTACAAAAAAGCTTGTTACAAAAGCTCCAGACAACCCAAATGCTATAGGGGCTGCCTGTGGATAACCTATATTAGAGGCAAATATCTCTCCAAAACCAGAATTATAGTATGACTGAGCAAAACCAGCGGTCCATAATGCCTGGCCTAGTGTTGGTAATGTAACAAAGGGAATGGAGCCGTAAAGTAAGGAAACAAAAATAAAACAAACAGCTAATAAGATAAGCTTAACAGCATTGTTATCAATGACTGACTGGAAAATTCGTTTAATCACATTTATATTCATCAATAATTCTCTTTTATAAAAAATAAAAATATTACTTCTTATATTTTTTTTCCTTTCAGGAAAAAGATAATTTTCCTTACAAAGAATACTGAAGAAAAATTCAAAACAATGAACGAAGGAGATATATACCTCAAACAATGATATTGAAGTTTATGTGCGGACATATTTATTCCTGAAAGATAAAATATCAGAAGCCAAAGACTTACCAAGACATAAAGCTTCATTCTAATATCAATCGCCTTGCTTGCTAACAGTAAAACTATTCCACCAATTGAAAGTGCTAACCATGGAGAGGATTGTAAAAGTGATTTTCGCCTAACTGTATTTTCATTCCCAACAATAACCTCAGAAAAATTTTGATTTAACTTAGATAGATTTAAGTATTGCTCTAAAGTAGCGCTATAACTTTTCGCCCTTCCAGAATCACTGATCGACCCTAGAACATCTGCTTTCATAATGATTTGAGGGAGGTATATCAATCCAATGATAGGAATAGAGGCTAGAATAAAAATCCAACGAACTTTAGAGATAAATAACCATCCAAAATATAATGGAGCAAGGAAAATAATGCTTTCTTCACGACATAGAAATGTTATTCCAACAATTATAGCGCCAAAAATAATAGATGTATAACTAGGTTTAGATCGATTTGAAAATTGCCAGAAAAAATATGCAAATGAAAAATACATAACTTGATTATTCCAAGGAATAAAAAAGAGTTCAGAGCTATAATTAAATGTTCTAGTTACACCATCCCAGCCTAACAAGAGTGCAATAAATAACAAACTCCACCAACTACCAATTATATTCTTGGAGCCAAAATAACAAAAAATAATCGACGATACAAAAAAACCATAACAAACTAGTAAGAATGGATCATTTGGAGTAATCAAACCTCCTAAGAAGCCTAATAATGAATAACCAATCGAATAATGAAATTGAGAAGACGATGGTAAATGACCTGACAAAAAACGCTCCGTGACATTAGCATACATTGTTTGATCTGCCCAACCTATACCTGCATGAGGTTTGGATATATCAAAATACCAGCCAAACACAAACATCATAGTTGTAATGAGCAATAATAATACGAAAATAATTATGTCTTTTTTGAAACTACTATTAAAACTCATTTCAAAACCTTTTTTAATAAATTTTAGTTATTCACTTATAAAAAATCACATGAAATATAATAAAACTGAATTATAAATCACAATATATTTAAAATCACATCAAATATTCACTTATAGAAAACAAGAACGTTTCTGAACTTTTTTTCCATGTTAAAAACTTTATATTAGAAGAACAAGGCTCCATTTTTCCCTCATAAAGACAAATCCACTCTAAATACTTTTTCATCAACTCCATATCAGAACTATCTTTATCAAAGTAAAATACTGCATTACTAGCCACTTCTCTAAAAACAGGTAAGTCTCTTGCAATAATTGGCAGTGCATGATGAGCAGCTTCTATTAATGGCAGGCCGAAACCTTCCCCATATGACGAAGCTATTAACACACATGAATTATTGTATAAATAGCTTAATTCATCATCAGAAACACTATTAAGCCAACGAATATTATTCGACGACAGATTAAATTCCTCAAGCCTTTTGATAAGTTCATCAGAGTTCCAACCGGCTTTTCCCACTATAATTAAATTATAGTCATTTTTTTCTTCTAAAAGTAACTCAAAAGCACGCAAAGCTTGTAAATAACCTTTTCGAGGTTCAATAGTTCCAACCATTAAAAATGTTTTTGACAAATCTACATCCTCAAATGCAGAGCTCACACCACTCATATTATTGTCAAAATCGGCTCCTAAATGAAAAAAACCTACACTTTGAAGTAGTTTTCTTTTAGCTACATTTATTTTAAGGTTGTTTACATCATCAGCAACCGATTTAGATATACAAAGAATAAGATCAGAACACTCTACGACCATTTCAAACCAGTTCGGAAAAACCTTTCTAATACCATCATGAAAGAACTCTGGATGTAAAATAGGCAACAAATCGTATACAACAATAGCAATTTTTACACCTCGTGAACGCCATTCAATATACATTTTTTTTGCTGTTTCTGATTTATCAGCTATTAAATCAAGACCTATAAAAATATCACCTTTAAGAGGATAAATGACTCCATGACAGGAACTCTTTCCAAATATTTTTTCTTGAAATAAATCAGCGTATTCATACCAACCGATTCCTGTCAATACAACAAATTTAATATTATAATTATAAAATTTTTCAGGAATATTATTTATAATTGAATATACAACTCTTTGTATACCTGTTTTAGCATCAAACTCTGCTATAGCAGTAATATCAATATATAAGCTTGGCATTTTATTTCCATATATTGATTCAACAGATTGTGATATTTTTTTGAGATCACTATCTTTTAAGTCAAAAAGTAATCCTTTCATTTTTTCAAAAAAAACCTTATCGGCTTCAAAAAGAGTTTGATCTAAATTAACTTCGGACTCCAAATTACTTAGGGTATTAAATAGAATATTTGCAGACCTTTCCCAGGAAAACTTATTCTTTTGTTTTTTTGCATTTTCTTTCAAACGTTTATAATAACCTACATCTTCAAAAGCTTTAACAATAAGGTTAGCTATTTCTTCAGGATCAGTTGGGGAGAAAAGAGCCTCTTTCATACCAATAACTTCTGGAATACTAGTAGTATTAGACCCAATCACCGCAGCGTTACAGGCCATTGCTTCAAGACATGGTAGACCAAAACCTTCATGTAAAGATGGGAAAACAAAAAGATAACAAGTTTTATACAAATAAATTAGATCTTGATCTGATATAAATCCAGTAATAATTAAACTTTTTTCCGAGACACCCATTTTTTTTGCTAGAGAAATCATCTCTGCTTTACTTGTGCTATCAACAAAAGAAACTATCACTAGTTTTAAACACTTTTTAACATCAGACTTTAGTAGACTATATGCCTTGAAGAGGCCATCTAGATTCTTCCTAGGATCTAAGTTTGCTGTATATAACAAAAACTTTTCTTTTCCATTTATAAAATCTGGTTTTTTAAAAACACAAGAATCATCAAGATAAAACTGTGAGGATACAGCAGAAGATATGTTAATAATCTTAGATTCACTTATTCCTAAATATTGTATCGCTTCGACCTTTGCAGATTCAGATATAGAAAATATATAATCAACATCATTTTTTAGTGATTCAATTTTATCTAAATACCAAGCGTTAATTAATGGATTTTCTAAATAACTCTCTTTATTTAAAAAAGGTATTAGATCATATAATATAACACCAACAGATCCAGAAATATTAGGAACTGATGTAAGAGATGGGTCACCAATACCTTCAAATAAACTTGTTATCAAAAAGAAATCTGGATTTATTGATTTTATAAAAAACTCTCTAACTAATTCAGCAGGTTTAATTAGACTTTCTTTACCTTCGAGTGCTGATGTTTGAAACCCACCATCCCATACATGAATATTATTCATATCTATTTTATTTTCAAAAATAGACCTTAAATCAATTATTGTATTTTCATGAGCAATATTTAAGAGTAAATGAATTTCTATATCATTAGGACAAATTGAAATCATTTCACTTACTAGATCAATAGAATATCTTCCTATACCTCTTAAACGACTAGGACTTTGGCATGATTGTAAGTCAATTAGAATTTTCATTTTTAATCTTTTTAAGCTCGTGATAAATCCATTTGGAACGTTCACTCATAGGGCTGTTATGAGATTCATTACCAAAAACCTTAGCGAATAAATATCTTGACTTTTTCTCAAAAAACGGAAAAGTTTCAAAAAGAAAAATGATCTTTGATTTAAATGCTTTTCTTTTCAATAACGATAATATTTTTCTTTTCAATAACGATAATATTTTTTTTTTCATTTTCTGAAATACTCTTTTATCACCCTAAAGTACTTTGTTAATCTCCAACTTAAACTCTGATATATACTTTCAATATGAGAATCAAGATCTCGATTTCGTTTTTCTAAAGACTCTATTAAAACATGATTACTATTAATTTTATCTTCATAGTAAGACTCTATTTTAACGAAATTATCAAAAACATTTGGGGGGAATTCAAAACTTTTATCAAGATAAGACTTTTCATCAGCCACGTAAAATCTATTTAGCCCATCTTTGTAAACAAGATGATATTTATTACTAACTATAATAGGTTCCCACTCATGATATGAATCTTCTTGTGTTAAAGGCCTTGTCGCTTCTACAACTACAATCCAAGGTCTATTTTTACACCAGTCATTTCCCTCTATGACTTGTCTTTCAAATCCTTCAACATCAATCTTCAAAAAATGTACGTCTTTTACTTCTAAGTTAGAAACCAAATCATTTAAAGTTATCACTTTGATTTTATTCCATATGCCCTTGAAGCCGTTTTTTTCATGCTGTGCTGCAATACTCTTGTCTAAGGTAGCAAGGCCGCCAAGTTCATCCTCAGATTCCCAAATATCCATTGAGCCATTAGTATTAGAGATAGCACAGTTTAAATTTGTATCTAATGGCCGATTTAAAACAAAAGCATTATGGTTATTTATTAAAGGTTCTACATTTATGCCAACCCAACCCGTATCATAGAAAATCTTTGTTACTGAATGTACTTCCGGAGAATTAGCACCAACATCAATATAAAATCCTCTGTCTATATCTTTCAAAGCACGTTTAAGTATTATATCTTCATAGTTTTGAGCATAAGATAAGTTCATTACTTCTTTTCCTTTAATACTAGACACATAAATTCTTTGTCTTTTATGTACTCAATGACTTCAAGGCCAGCTTTTTCAGCCAATATATTTGAAGACTTCCCTAAAAAAAAGAATAAATGAAATCTTGTATACTCATACAAATATTCAAAACATGGTGTTGCATGTGACATCTGGCCATCATCCTTAAGATAGCCAGATATTTTTCTCATTTCTTCTACGGGATGATTAAAATGCTCAAGAACATTATTTGAAAAAATACCATCAAATTTCATACTTTCTAATACTTTCTCATCAGTAATTATAAACTCAGAAGCATTTTGGCTGTAGGGTTCATATCCATAAACATTCCACCCTTCATCTCTCAAAATCTTAATTGATTTAGACCAAGCGCCAGCCCCAAAATTTAAATAAATGCCATTTTTTGATGGATTAAGCGCATGGAAAGCTCTAATTTCTTGCTCTGTAGAATCCCCTTCACTATAGACACTGTAATGTAAGCTATATTCATCAGATAATTGCGCATCTGACATTTTGAGTATTTTTTCTGGCCCAAAAATAAGATCACAATCCGCACATTGGTATCGGACCAACCGACCACCGCCAAAAATACAATGTGCCTCAAATTTTGATATGAGCTTCTTTTCTAAATTGGCATCGCATAATGGACAGTGAATGTGATTTTCAATATTTGAACTTGCACTAATAGAATCATTAAGAGACCACCTATTTTGTATCTGGGCTTTAATAATCTCAACTTTGTTTTGTCTAGACAAATCAGAAATCGTTTCATTTAAATCATATTTTAATCTCTCAAATTGATAATCTCTAAAATCATTAGACTGCGGATTTTCAATTGAGCTTTTTCTTAACAATATAACATCAAAAATTGATAAAAAAGCATTAATGAAATTTTTCATTGTTCTTTTAATCATTGATTTCCCCTGAAATAACTGGTGGCATAGACACACATCCGATAAAAGCACTTTCAAAATTATTTAAAACCTCAAACGTAATTGCTAAATCGATCCAATGATAGTTTTCTTCTAAATAATTTTCTCCATTTGTTAAGGCAACAGAGATAGAATAAGACCCTACACCAAGAAAATTTTTAAAAGAAAATTCAATAACATTATCGTCACCAATATTTAAATCATTGAATTGATACTTTAATGCATTAGTATTTGTACCATACATGTCAACACCAAAACGATTACGGATTAAGTAACCTACGACTAAGTGATCTAATTTTTCATGAGGTGAAAAGACTATAACCAAGTTAACAATGTCGCCAATTTTAATTTTTTCGACTTTATCTCCATCAGAATCTTTAATGAAAGCATCAAGAATTTCAGCCTTTTTTTCCCCAGATATTGTTTTTTGTCTTCCATCTAAAGATATTAATTCAGAGGTAGAAAACGTTTTTTTATTAGAAAGTAAAACGTTATAGTAGTCCATAATTTTTTCTGGGGTAGAATCAACGACAATCCCTCCTTCTGATAACAAGATCGCACGGCCACATACACTTTGCACGGCGTCACGGTCATGAGACACTAAAATGAGTGTTGTTCCTTTCTCCAAAAAACTTTTAATTCTCTGAAAGCTTTTATGCTGAAAATATACATCACCAACTGACAATGCCTCATCAACAATTAAAATATCTGGACGTGCCGCTGTCGCTACTGAAAATGCTAATCTAACCTGCATACCACTTGAGTAGACCCTAACTGGCATGTCAATATATTCACCTACTTCAGCAAACTCTTCGATACTAGGAAGCAACCGATCCATTTCTTGTTTAGTAATACCAAGTAATTGCCCTGACATATAAGCATTTTCACGACCCGTAAACTCTGGATGAAATCCCATTCCTAATTCAAGTAATGCAGCTACACGCCCTTGCATTTCAATTGAACCGGTCGTAGGTTGGCTAGTACCCGTAATCATTTTCAGTAAGGTACTTTTTCCAGCGCCATTAATACCCACAATGCCTACTGCTTCGCCAGGCTTAATATCGAAGTTAATGTCATTTAAGACCCACTTAAGAGTATGACGCTTACCTAAAAATGGAAATACCCATTCGATAACTTTTGATAGTTTCCTTGGGTACTGTTTATAGGCTTTGCCTACATTCTTAACTGTGATACTGCCCATTAGAGTTCATCCACCATATCGCTCGAATGTTTGTTGAACAAATAAAATCCAATAAAAAGTGATGTAATAGCTAGAGCAAACAGCTGAATACCATCTATTAAGGTCGGTAATGTTTGGGTAAGCATAATGTTTTGATATGCTTCAATGAAATGTACCATTGGATTCAAAAAAATATAGAAGTGTGCCCATTCAGGTATTATTGCGATGGTATAAACTATTGGAGTTCCCCAAAAAAGAAACTGTAACGCCACATCGACTAACTGCCCCACATCTCTGAAGAAAACGTTGAGCACACCAAGAGCCAAGCCTAAACCAAGAGTAAACAATAACTGAATAAATAGAATAGGGAATATTGCTAAAAAGCTTATACCTGGGAAGTTTCCACTTAAAACCAAAAACACAGTGAATAAGCTATAAATAATAAAAAAATTGATCACAGCGGTTATAGCTACGATGATTGGAAGACAAAACTTAGGGAAAGTCACCTTCTTCATTAAGTTCGCATTTTCAATAAATGTATTTTTAGTTCTATTAAGTTGCTCAGCAAAAAAGCCCCAAGCAAGAAGGCCCGAGCATAGGTAAATACTGTATGCGAAACCACTGTCATTTCCAGGTATTTTGGCTTGCATTATCTTGGAAAAAATTAAAGTGTACACAAGTATCATTGCCAAAGGCTGAATCACCAACCAAGCAATACCTAACAGGCTGGATTGGTAACGAGTTTGAAAATCACGCCTTACACTCGCCCACATAAAACCACGGTATTGCCAAATAGTACCTAAACTTTCTTTCATTGTTTTCTCAGTTTATTAATATCACTAAGTTAAGCGGATAGCGTTTCTTTCACATAATCCAGCACAACATAAACCATGGCATCTGCTTTGTTACGCTGATCACGTTCTACATAACACCTCAATTCTGGCGCATTACCAGACGGTCGTAAATGAATTATGTCATTATTGTTGAGTGTCATTCGTAGTCCATCGGTTTCATCAATAGCAACTACCTCTAATCTTTCACCTGATTGTGCTATTGCCGCCAATAATTCAACCTGTTTGTCTTTACTGACTTTAATATCTGCAATCAGTTGGCGACTAATATCAGTTGGAATGTCTTTCATTCGATCACTTGCTGTAAAACGCTTAGAAAATTCATTGGTCAATTGACTAACTGGGCGGGCCTGTTCAAACGACATAGCCAATACGATTAAAGCTGGTAACACACAGTCTCGAGTCGGCAATGCATGCAGTGTTTCGTTATTCACCACAAAATCCGACCCCACCAAGAAACCACCATTTGCCTCGTAACCAACAAGTCTGGCATCTGGCGACTGGTTGAGTAACGCGTCCATACCCGCAATTACATAAGGCGAACCAATTTTTGTACGCAGACTGATTCTAGCGGGCTGTTGTTTTTCGCCTTCCGACTCTAACACTGTGTTCACATTCACCGGTGCCGCCACGTGTGAGGCTTGCAAATAATCCGCGCACAACACACCCAGAATATCACCGCGCAACCATTCGCCTTTTTCATTAGCAATAAGCGGACGGTCACCATCACCGTCTGTGGATATAATCGCATCCAGTTTATATTCTTTAGACCAATTCAAGCCTTTCTGAACATCATCTTCTGATACCGCCTCGGTGTCGATCGGCACAAAAGTCTCAGTACGTTCTAATGAAATAACTTCGGCGCCAAAATGCGCCAACAACGCTTTGATTAAATCACGCGCCACACTAGAGTGTTCGTACACACCAATGCGTTTGCCTTGCAACATAGCCGAAGGAAAAATCGCGGTGTAGCGCTGTTTGAAAAGTTCAATAGCAGAATCGTCTACTACAGGCAAAACCAACTGAGTAGTTTGCTCTGAAATGAATTCATGCACATCAACTAAACCATCCATAATAGAGGTTTCGTCAGCTTTACTAATCTCGCCGTCTGGGCGATAAAACTTAATGCCGTTGCGATCAAACGGAATATGACTGCCCGTTATCATCACGGCTGGCATGTTATTTTGCATGGCATAAAACGCCAAAGCTGGCGTTGGCAAAGCACCGCAAAACACTACTTTAGCGCCGAAAGACTCAGCCGCCAGCAAACAGGCTTTGACAATATCAGGGCTACTTGGACGTAGATCCATACCAATCGCCACGCTAGAGGCAGAAGGACAAACCGTCTGAAGAAAGGAGCGCACAAAGACAAAGCAAAGGGCTGGGGTTAGATCTTTGACCAAGCCACGCACACCGCTCGTACCAAACGCCACACCCAATTCATCGCTAAGTTGTTTTACCTGTATAGTATTAATACTCATTCTATCAATCCCAACTTAACGTCCATTTTCTTAACGGCCATAACGATCACTAAAACGCACAATATCATCTTCACCTAAATAACTACCAGACTGCACTTCCACGAGTTCCAATGGGATTTTTCCAGGGTTTTCTAACGCGTGAACCACGCCGACAGGAATGTAAGTAGACTCATTTTCAGTCAGTAGAATTTCACGTTCACCGTTTTGCACTTTCGCAGTACCAGACACAACAACCCAATGTTCGGCACGATGATGATGCATTTGCACGCTTAACTTCTCACCTGGTTTGACCATAATACGTTTAACTTGATGACGACCACCAAGATCTACCGTCTGGTAGGTTCCCCAAGGACGATGCACTGTGGTGTGATACATGTGTTCCTCACGACCTTCGGCTTTAATGCGCTTAACAATCTTCTTCACATCTTGCGCATTATTTTTATCCATCACCAAAACAGCATCTGCGGTTTCGACAATAACGAGATCATTTACGCCCACTGCGGCTACTAAACGAGACTCTGAACGAATAAGGCAATTGCTAGAACTTTCTGACATCACGTCGCCAAGCAGTACATTGTTGTCTACGTCTTTATCGGCATAGTCATATAAAGCATCCCAAGCACCAATGTCGCTCCAGTCTCCCGTATACGGAACAACCTTCGCTTTCTTGGTCGGCTCCATCACAGCAAAATCAATCGATTCATCAGGGCATTGAGAAAACAACTCTGCATCAATGCGGACAAAATCCACATCTTCTGTACGCTGCTGATAGGCAAGGTTTACCGCTTGAAAAATATCATCACGATGTTCGGCCAATTCATCAAGGAAAGCCTTTGCACGGAACAAAAACATACCACTGTTCCACAGATATTCGCCGGAATCTAAATAGCCTTGAGCTTTTTCAAGGTTAGGCTTTTCAACGAACTCTACGACAGAGAAGTTCTCACCAGAACGAATATACCCGTAACCTGTTTCTGGGCGAGTCGGCTGCACTCCGAAAGTAACTAACGCATCTTGCTTAGCCAATTCAAACGCTTGCTTAATCGTCGCTTCAAATGCCGCAAGATCACGGATTATATGATCTGCAGGTAACACCAACATAAAAGCATCATCAGACTGGTTTCGCATCGCTTCTAAAGCCGCCAAAGCAATTGCTGGTGCGGTGTTGCGACCCTTAGGCTCAAGTACAATACTTGCGTTTGTTAGGCCAATTTCTTGCAATTGCTGAGCAATCAAAAAGCGGTGATCCTCATTACATACCACAATAGGTGCACTCACATCTAAAACACTTGTTCTATTGGCTGTTTGCTGTAATAAACTGTATTGAGCATCTGTCAGTGGAAGACATTGCTTAGGGAAATGTTCACGAGATAATGGCCATAGACGACTGCCCACGCCACCAGACAAAATAACTGGAATGATTTTCAAAATAGATCCTTTCATTTTAAAATAGAGTTAACATTAATTTTTTCATATTATTAATCACTACCAAACAAATCGCGGGTATAAACTTTAGCAAAGACATCATCAAGGTCACTTGTCATACGGTTAGCAATAATCACATCTGAAATGCACTTAAATGCATCCAAATCGCAATAGATTTCTGAGTAAAAAAACTCATTTTCATGTAATTCAGGTTCATAGATTACGACTTCTATACCTTTTGCTTTTATTCGTTTCATTATTCCCTGAATAGCCGACGCTCGAAAATTGTCGCTGTCTGTTTTCATCACTAATCGATAGATACCGACAACTTTAGGCTTGTGCTTAATAATAGAATCAGCAATAAAGTCTTTGCGTGTCGAGTTTGAATCAACAATTGCCCTAATTAGGTTGTTAGGGACATCCTGATAGTTTGCTAATAACTGTTTGGTATCTTTCGGTAGGCAGTAGCCACCGTAACCAAAACTTGGATTATTATAGTAATTGCCGATTCGAGGGTCCAGTGATACACCATCAATGATTTGCTTTGTGTCTAGACCGTGGGATTCACAATAGGTATCTAGCTCATTAAAATAAGCCACTCGAAGAGCTAAGTAAGTATTGGAAAACAATTTAACAGCTTCAGCTTCAGTGCTATCTGTAAATAAGACTTCGATGTCATCTTTTATTGCCCCTTGTTCAAGTAAGCCTGCAAAAACTTCCGCTCTCGGCGAGCGCTCACCTACGATGATTCGTGAGGGATGCAAGTTATCATGAAGCGCTTTACCTTCTCGTAGAAACTCAGGTGAGAAAAAAATATTTGAGGTGTTAAATTTTTTATTAACACTTTTCGTATAACCCACTGGTACGGTCGATTTAATCACCATTACCGCATTGGGATTAATAGCAAGAACATCTTGAATTACGCTTTCGACTGACCTTGTATTGAAGTAATTGGTACTTGGGTCGTAATCCGTCGGCGTCGCGATAATGACAAAATCTGCATCTTGATAAGCTGTTTGCTTATCCAATGTGGCTGTAAAATTAAGCGCTTTGTTTGCCAAAAAGTCTTCGATTTCTGTATCCACAATAGGCGATTTTTTATTGTTTAGCATTGCAATTTTTTGAGGGACAATGTCCACAGCAGTTACTTTGTTATGTTGTGCTAGCAACATGGCATTAGACAGGCCTACGTAGCCGGTTCCCGCTATGGCGATGTTATATTTTTTGATCATAATTACATTTTTCCTGATTAATTACGCTCATTTCATAACGTAATTTTTCTATTTCTTCTTCAAGTGTTTCATGTTCTTTCAATTTTCGCTGAAGGAAGCGCTGTGTAAGCGAAATTTTTTCCTCTATACCCTTTGGGGTAAGTAGGTACAAATATCTCATTTTATGGGTGCTATTTTTAAAATTTTCCGCTTTCACTAAACCTTTTTCTATTAAAGCTTTTAAGCAAAAATTGGCTTTGCCTAAACTCATATCTAAGCGCTTTGCTAACTCACGCTGAGTAATATCTGGGTCTTGCTGAAGCTCTTTGAGAATCTTGTAATGGTATTCGTCGGTTAACATGTAAGCACCTTGCGGTTGATGCGCAACAACAGAGATAAAGCATCTCTCGTCTCGTTCTGCCCACGGATATAAATACCCTTAGGCTACAGCGTTCAATTGGTGAACGATAATAATACAGACTGAAGAATCATGCAAATAATGTGTTTGAAATATGTTTTTTACATGACCACTTTTAGTCATTTTTGGAGGTAAGGTTATGTTGATTAAGAGTGGATATATTGTTTTTTTGTAGGTCACACCTTCAGACCGACAGATATATAGAGGGTTCTGTCGGTATAAATTCCGATCTATTCATACCTTCTGGTTGGCTTA
>TARA_R110001583_G_scaffold63217_1_pt1 | contig 22306 bp, 21 predicted proteins | sample TARA_R110001583 | Tara Oceans TARA_R110001583 (sample SAMEA4398432) | marine metagenome | biome: Polar Biome; feature: [MES] marine water layer (ENVO:01000295) within the mesopelagic zone...; material: water (ENVO:00002006), including particulate matter (ENVO:01000060) such as...... | reverse complement strand
AAACTCCACTACTTCTGTTTCCTGAGTGGAGTAGAAGGAGGAGGAGAAAATATTGGTTAGTAATAGTTTTCCATCCAAAATCGATTAATTTATTTTAGCTCTTTTATCTAAACTTAATTGGGCATTGACTTTAGTAGCCTAATTGCTTAACTTACTGTTTATTCACTAAAATGGAGGAGAAAGATGAGTGAATCGTTGTACGAAAGGTTAGGAGGAACTGAGGGGATTACAAAGATTGCAAGTGTTGCTGTTGATTTACATTTTGTCAATAAAGGTATTGCAACTCGATTTGAGAACTCGAAGATGAGTATTGATCAATTGAAAAATGGGGCTGCTACTTTTTTTATTGCAGGAACAGGTGGTCCATCGGTATATGAGGGAAAGGATATGCTAGCTGCTCACAAGGGAATGAATACCAGTGATACGGAATTTGTGGAAGTCATCTCGGATATTATGCAATCCTTAGATAAAAATAATATAGGCCAACGAGAAAAGGAGGAGGTGCTCTTTGTCCTCTTTGGAATGAGAAAAGATATTGTTGCCGTTTAGAAGCGCACATATAAGATATCCCAAGCCATATTATGGTTTGGGATTATTACATTAAAATAAAAAGCCAGTAAGAGAAAGACGGTAGTGTAGAATTATAACAAAAATGTGGGATACATATAAGTTTCTTACAATTTAGTTTAGGGTGAAAGAGTATTACTGATCATTTTAATATTTATTTGAATCTCAATTTCTATGTGACGATGAATAAAAAAAAAGCGTAAATTACTATTGCTTAAACATTCACCATAAAATAGCATATGAATTTTCGAATCCTGATAGTACTCCTTAACTGTGTTTTATTCTTGTTTTATGCTTTAAATGCCAAGGCTCAATTGATGACTTTTAAGCATTACGGCGTAGAAGATGGTGTCTCTCAAAGTGAAATCAAATCTATTTTTCAGGATTCAGAAGGCTATCTGTGGTTTGCAACCCAGAATGGCTTAAATAAATTTGATGGTTATAGTTTTGAGAATTTTTTTTACGATCCAACCGATAGTACTTCGCTTTCAAACAATTGGGTTTTCGATATTACTGAAGATTCCAAAGGGAATATTTGGATGGGCACAAAGGAGGGCTTGAATCGCTATGATAAGACAACAGGTGAGTTTACACTTGTTCCTCACAAATTGAATGACTCCATTGTTCCCGATAAATTTGTATATGGTACAGTGGCTGATAATCAATTTGTTTATATCAGTTTTCCTCCAGTTTTATCTAGATATAATTATTTAACGGATAGTCTTGAGAGTTTCACCAACAACCTACAATATGATGGAGCTCTCCATGATATTGGCTTTCCATTACTCAGATCACGATCGGGAATGATTTGGATAGGCTCTTCAGACGGTCTGAGTATTTTCGATCCTGAGAAGAAAAGTTTTATCAATTATCGTCATGATGAATCTCAGTCAAATTCCATTTCAAACAACCATATTACGGCTCTTTATGAGGATAGATTAGGACATATCCTTATAGGTACTGAAGATGGTCTTAATTTCTATAATCAAAAAACAAAGCAATTCAAGCGTTTTGACAATGAAGAAGGGCAGTCTTTGAGTACCAACTATATCCGTTCAATTTTACAAGATAGCAATGGTGTGTATTGGATTGGAACCGAAGAAGGTGGCTTGAACAGTATGGTTTGGAGTTGGGAAAGGGGTCATTTTGAAATGAGTCAATACCACAGTGGACCTAATAATATAAACTACATTGGTCATGATATTGTATATTCTCTATTTGAAGACAAATCCAAGAACCTATGGATAGGTACGATTGCTGGTATTGATAGAGCGGATCTGAAAACAAAGAAATTTCGCAATTATAAGAAAACTGACGATCCAAACTCACTGAATTTATTGGATAATATCATTGGATCAATTTATATCGATAAGGATAAACGACTCTGGGTAGGGAATTGGGCTAAAGGCTTGAATATCTATAACCCTGAATCCAAAGAAATGGTCCATTATTCTTCCGAATTTGAGGGTGATAGGAACATCTCAAATAATCATATTCATGTTCTCTTCGAGGATAGTGAATCACGAATTTGGATGGGAACTCGCAATGGAGTTAGTCTCTTTGATCCAGATCGGCAACGTTTTATCCCTTTTAATACCTATTTCGGGTTAGATACAATGGATTTCTTTGTCAATAATCGAGTCTATTGTATTACTGAGAATTCAAATGGTAAGATATGGATGGGAACTGGGAATGGGATTATAACTTTTGATCCACAGACAAAAGAAAGGTCATTTTATCGTTCGGGGGCAGAAGAACCTTATACGATTAGTAGTAATCTAGTTTATTCCATATTTGAGGACAGTGAAGGACTTGTCTGGATTGCAACACTGGATGGTATGGATTGTTATAAGCCTCGCGAAAATAAGATGTTGCACTTCTCGCATCAAAATGGACAGACTAATACCCTTTGCGATAATTTTACAATCTCTCTTTGCGAGGATCAACAAGGAGATATTTGGATTGGCACTAGTACAGGAGTCAATCGGTTTCATAAAAAGGATTCTCTTTTCACCTACTATTCTATGAAAGATGGCTTGCCTAGTAACATCGTCTACGATATTATTGAGGATAAGAATCGTAATCTTTGGCTCTCAACGGGTAGTGGTTTGGCAATGTTTGATATGAATACGAAGGAGATTAAATCCTATTCTATAAATGAAGGTTTACAAGGAGGTGAGTTTAATTTAAAAGCGGTTTATCAAGATGAAAAAGGGAATGTATTTTTTGGAGGTATGGATGGTTTGATTGCTTTTCACCCCGATTCACTTCAAGACAATACCTTTATTCCACCTGTTGTGATTACTTCTTTTGATAAGGAAAGAGGAGCACAAAAAGAAAAACTCAATGTGTATACCAATAAGTTAGAGCTTTCCTATAAGGACTATTCATTTACGATTGCTTATGCTGCATTAGATTACACCAAACCCTTTAAAAACCGCTACGCTTATAAAATGGAAGGCTTAAGTGATGAGTGGATAGAGGTGGGGAATCGTCATTTTGTTCACTTTACCAATCTACCAAGTGGGCAATACACTTTCCTTGTAAAAGGAACTAATAATGATGGTATCTGGAATGAGGTTCCTACTAAGATTGAGATAAGAATTTCACCACCTTGGTGGCGCAGTGCCTATGCATATGTTGCTTATATTCTATTGGGGTTTTTATTGATTTTTGGAATTTTCAGGTGGAGAGTTAGAAATCTGAAACGAGAAAAACGTGTTTTGGAAGAAGGTATACGTGAACGAACGGCCGAAATAGCCTTGCAAAAAGAAAGAGTTGAGGAAAGTGAAGAAAAATTGAAATCGACTATTTCCTCATTAAACGACTTGGTCTTTGTTTTAGACCGTGATGGTGTGTTTCAGGAATTCTATAATCCAGGTAATCAAGATCCACTTTATGAGAATCCTGACTTTTTTCTACACAAACACTATAAGCAGGTTGGTTTTCCTCTTTTGGTTGTGGAGAAATTACAGTTGGCTTTCGAACAGTTACAGAAAAGTGATCTTGTTCAAGAGTTCGATTATTGTGTCAATCAGAAAGGCATGTGTTGGTTTAATGCAAAGATAAGTCCTCGTCGTAATGCTCAGGGTATTCTTACAGGCATAACTATTGTTTCACGACATATTACCGAGCGTAAGGAAGCAGAGCAGCGCTTACGTCAGCAAAAAGAAGAGTTGAATGAGCTGAATGCAACCAAGGACAAGTTTTTCTCTATTCTTGCTCACGACCTAAAGAATCCTTTTGCTAGTCTCTATTCATTGAGTCAGGTTATAGATGAGAATTACAGTAATCTGGATGAAGAGGATAAGCTTGTTGCGTTGAAACGAATTCACCATTCAGCTGAATTGATTTACAATTTATTGGAAAATCTACTTACCTGGTCCAAATCCCAAAGAGGTTTTATTGATTATTCGCCTACAGAATTTGATTTATCCATTCAGGTTGATGAGAATATCAATTTACACCGTATTCCTGCAGAAAAGAAAGGTGTCCTATTGAGAACAAATGTGAAAGAAACTTATATAGCTTATGCAGATCGGCAGATGATTAGTACCGTTTTACGAAATTTGGTTAATAATGCAGTTAAATTCACAGAATCTGGCAAAATAGTTGAGGTGAATGTAAGAAAGGAGAACAAGTTTCTGGAGATTGAAGTTAAGGATGAAGGAGTAGGTATCACCTCAGAGAATATGGAGAAGCTTTTCCGAATTGATGTGAAATATAAAACAATAGGAACATCGGGAGAAAAAGGAACAGGATTGGGTTTAATCCTTTGCCATGAGTTTGTCCAAAAGAACTTTGGTGCTATTTGGTGCGAGAGTGAAATAGGTAAAGGAACGAGTTTCTTTTTTACCATTCCTTGCGAGGAAAGGAAGTCTGATTTAAAGGATAATCATTGATGTTTTTTGTACGAAGGTTTCAAATATTGTGAACTAAAAAATCTATCCCAAGCCATAAAGGTTTGGGATTTTTCTTTTCACCGATTTTATAAGCCCAAAAACATTGAGAGCGCAATAATCCCTGCAATGGCAAGAATAAATACATAGGCATAAGGGCTTGCAAAGTTTAAAGTCCAGCCTCGCATGGGATCTTGTTTTGGAACTCGAATTCGAGGATCTTTGGGATTGTAATAAAAAACACCTCTCCAGTTAGCTGGATTCCTATCCATTGGATCGTTAAAATTATTCTTTGCTTTCATGATTTTTGAGTTTGAATCTGATATCTAATTTAATCAATTTTTAATTAAGATTATAATTAGTAAGATTCAAATATAGAAAGGGTTGTTGCAAAATATTTTACAAAAAAAGCGACTCCCTAAAGAGTCGCTTTCTAATATATTATAGTTTGGTGTTCTTTCTAGAACATACCCGGTATACCTGGTAATTGACCAACTAAAGCTAGTGATACCACACATACAATAAACATAGCACCTGGAATAATCAATTTCTCTTTCCAAGATAATCCTTTAGCACGATCGCGGTCACCAATTAGTCCCATATTGTCGAGAAGCATAGTGAATGCCCATCCGAATACTGGATTAACAAAAGCACATGCGAAAATACATGTTCCAGCACTTAGAGAATCCTTGTGCTTGTGAACCATTTGCATACCTGCTTCAAGTAATGGTAAGAATACACCTACTATTAGAGCTACACGTAATACAGGTTCCCACATAGCTAAATCCATAGGGTAACCTAAAACAGAAGCTAATACACAAAGAATAGCTGTTAGGATAGCACCACCTGGAATAGGACGTTTAGCAATCGCAGCAGGAATCATATATGTTCCCCATGAAGAAGCGATATTACCACCACCTAATGCAACACCAATCACCTGACGAATAGATGCTACAGTCATAGTATCATCAACATCCATAAGAACGCTCTTAGCTTTTTTAGGGTAATTCAACTCTTGGAAAACGCGGTGTCCTAAATAATCAGGAGACCACATGGCAACAGCAAGAATAGCGAAAGGAATAACAGCGATAAAGTGACCTAGGTTAGGCAAACCAAGTTTCCATCCTGTGTCTTCGCCCCACCACCACATTGGATTAAAATGAGGAAGTCCAGGCTCAGTCGTAAATGCAAAATCAGCACCCATTGTAAAGGCTACAACTCCTGCAATTGCAGAACATAGAGGAATTGCTAACCAACGCTTGTTAACACGAGCTAAGTAGGCATAGATAAGAATTGTAATACCGATAACGGCAAAAGATAAGGCGTTTATACCTGTACCAGACGACCAAAGTTCTAGTTTACTAATCTGGCCGATAAGTCCAACTGCACCTAAGTAGATAAGTAGACCACCACGAACGCCGACACCTGTTAAAGTCATTAGTTTAGATCCACCTTTAGTAATACTAAGAGCTAGTCCGAATACCCCAATTAAAATACCTAAAGCTAATGGGTGTCCACCGGCTGCAGCAATAATAGGAATAAGCGGAATCATAGGACCGTGAGTTCCTGCTAGATTGGCTGTAGGGTTAAGAATTGCAGAGAAAAGTAATACAAAAATACCACCTGCAATTAAAAGCTCGTAACGAACGTTTTCTGCAACGAATTCAGGAGAAAGTCCGAATTGTACAGCAAAAACTGCAACCATGGCAGTTACCATTACTACTTTACCAATAGTTGCTGCAAGTGCAGGAACTAAGTCTTCTAGCTCAACGTTGAAATCTCTAAATGGTAAGTGAATTCGCCATCGTCTGAATTTCATAATCGTTAATTCGTGGTTAAGATAATCTTCACGACTCTCGAACTCACTCGCTTTTTTGCGTTTTTGTTTGTAGGATTGCTGATCGTCCTTCATAATTTTGTTCTATTAGGTTTGTTGCCTATAGGCCTGTTTCGCAGATTTTTAGCTGATCCACATCAGTGAGATCATCCTATGGGTAAATTTATTAGCGCGGTAAAACTACTAAATCTGTATGACTGTTCAAATGAAAACCTTTTACGGGACAGTTAGAAGGGGAGTTAAGTAAAGCAGAAACATGTAGTAGCCTGTTAAGAAAAGTTTTAAGTTCAGCTATTTTGTTAAAAAAACAAGAGGTGGAGATGACTGCAAAACTTGTTTTTAACGAAGTTGTTTTCGATTAAAAGTCTGAATCATACTTCGTAATGCAATTGGTAGGAGCAGTGAGTTGTGATCTTTAGTGAGTTGGGTGGTTAAGAATATAACGATGCCCTTTTATCAAGAATGTCGTTTTTAGATTGAGGGAAGCATGATCTATCTAAAATGACATCTGTTATCCGTTGTTATTATGTCATGTAATAGGATGCTGCTTGAAATCAATACAAATAAGCATTAACAGATTTCATATAAAACAAGAGTACGACTCATCAGTTTATTAGTTGCAAAAAACAAATCCTCCCAAGTATAACACTTAGGAGGACCTAGCTTGTAGTCCCAATAGAACCTAAACAAAAAGAATTTAAGTTCTGTTTATTAATAGCTTACGGGATTAGAAACATTGAAGTGTCCCCTTATTTGTCCCCACTTAAAAATTTTCATTGATTATTGAAAGCAGTGTGTTAGGTGCTGTTATTTTTCTTCCTTCTTTATTTGTTTTACAACATTATCAAAAATTTCTCTGCAACAATAACCTGTTGGATTTAAAATTTCACATTTTTCAATAGCTTTTGAACGGTATTTTGAAACAACTTGTTCCCAAGTAGTCAAGCCGTATTCATTTACCGCTTTTTCAATCTGTTCTACATCTATGTTGTTACAGTAACAAATAATTTTTCTTTCTGTACCTTTTTTAAACCACAATTCCCTTTTCAATTCGGTTTTGCTTATAGTAAGTTTATTTTTTTCACTATAATAGGCAACTGAACATGTTGGATTAAGACAGATATAATTTTTTGCTTCAAGATTAATTTTATTAATGCCACCCTGTTTCAAGTTTAATTTAAAAACGCTGTTTGGCACAAGTTGCCCTGATTCTTTGCAAACAGGACACTTAGTAATTTCAATTTGATATTGTAAATTTTCTTTTTCCGCTATATCAACTTTATAATGCCCATCATTAATCCTTTTTATCAATTCTTCTTCAGTCAATAAATTTTCATCTATTACAAAATCACCGCTATCTGTTTCGTGTGATATCTTTTGTGATTTTAAACCTTCTAAATCATTAATAAGTCTTTCGACCGATGCTGAACAACTTGAACAAGTCATCCCTTTGATTTTCAATTTGATTACTTTCATTTTGCTATTTAATTTTCAGCAACTTTCTTTCTGTTGTATTGATGGACATTTTACTGTTCCATAGCTGCAATAAACACAACAATCACCCTCCAATGGTTTTAAAACTGTCTTGCAGTTTTCACATTCATAGAAGTATTGGCAAGCGTCAGTTGGCATTTCCTCTTCCTTACTATATCCACATTCTGGACAAGTTATTGTAGATTTCAATTCTATTTTCATTTCTTTTTTATATTAGTTATTGTATAGCCTGTTTTATTTATTGCCTCTTCAATTTCTTCAATAGTAGTTTTTGAATTGTCAAATTCAATTTCTGAATTTCCTTTTTCATATGAAGAATTGATATTTATAATTCCATTTAATTCATTTACAGAATGATTGATATGTTCTTCGCACGAAGTACAAGTCATCCCATTTACATCTACATTAATTTTTTTAACACTAGAGTTCTCGACAACAATTATTTCCTTTTTATTGTCACTATAAAACAAAGATGAATAATAAGGAAATGCAGTCATTACAATGGCAAATAGAGTAACAATTGCAAGAAAAAAATTTGATTGAATGAATTTTGGTTTTTCGTAAGTTTCGCAATCACAATCAATCTCTTTTTTAGGTTTTAGTTTTTGATACCAAGCAAATGCTAGGACTAAAACAGTAAGTCCAATTAAATAAGGTCTATATGGCTCCATCCAAGAAAATGTAGATGCTATGCCTGAAGTTCCTGAGATTAGTGCCAATACAGGTGTAATACAACATAAAGATGATGCAAGTGCAGTCAACAAACCTGCTCCGATTAATTTTTTATCTTTTTTCATATCGTTTTTAATATTTTATTGTCTTTAATTAATTCAAAAAATGGTAAGAATATCGTTTTGTATTCTGCTGATAATGAATAGAATATAGTTTGTGCTTTTCTTTCAGTTTTAACTATATTTCTATCTTTCAGTTTTCTCAAGTGCTGAGAAATTGCTGATACCTTCATTTCAAGTATGTCGCTTAAATCACAGACACAAAGTTCTTGTTCTCGTGACAGTAAAAATAATATTTTCAATCGGACATTATTTCCTGCTAAACTTAATGCATTTGATAATAAGTCAAAAGACCTATCCAACTCACTTACAATCTGCTTGCAATTAGAAATCTGTTCTATATCTGCTTCAATTCTTATACAACTATTATTTTCCATATAGTAAAAGTAGTTGTATTGTCGTACTTAAGCAAATGCTAAAATACAAAACAACTAATTTTAACTTTTGTGGTAGGAAGATTTTACTCTTTTATTTTCTTAAGGGTTGGGTTTGTGAAGTGGTAAAAAATAAATGTGTAAAATGTATGGTTGCCGTTAGTTATGGTATGAAACACATATAGTTTAAAACAACAATATGGTTGTTATTTCTTATATCCTTTTGAAAAGGTGTTGTTATCCTGCCTTATTGAAAGGATAACAACACCTAATAATGGAGCTATAATAAAGGGTTCTTAAAGGAGCTTTATCCCGTTCTTATATCGATTCTATCCAGATCTCACCTAGTTTCTAACTAGATCACTTATCCTACTTAATCGATCTTTCAGAGAGCAAGGCGGGTCTATTGAGTGAGAATACGTATTTTACTAGGAAAATCAGCCAATACAGGGAGTTTATAGGCATAATAGAGCTATTACAAAGGGGGCTTAAGGGGTATTTATCCCGTTCTTATCTAGATCATACCCCGACCCCGATCGTATCTAGATCGCTTACCTAGATCTTATGTCATTTCTACATCCATCACTTTTTTTTCTCTTTGGGGCTTCTGTTTTGGGTATGGCTTTAAAAAAACATCTTGAATTTGATCGGAAAGTTTAAACGCAGTCAGGACCTGAAAAAGGACTCTGACAGGTTTCTTTTATAATTGAGGTGAATATTTAGGAAAATAGAAGTCACTTGCAGCAATGTGAATGGCTTATTTCTTATAAAACCCGACAGAGTCGCAGACCTGTTGGCGTTAAATGCATTTCTAATAAAACAAACACTGTCAGCTGCGAGCAGGCTTATAGGTTTAGCATAACCACAAACCATACAGCTTTCTTTTATAATTGAGTTGAATCTTTAGGCAATGGGAGAGCTGTCATTTTAATTTGCAGTTTTACAGGTTCCACTGCATATCGTCGAATAGGAAGCCAGAGTGTTTCATAGCCATAATTCTCTATTTTCAATACAACCTCACCTTCTGGCAATGTGAGGAATCTAAAATGACCTTTCGCTGTTACCTTGGTGCTTAGTCGCAGTTCTTCAATACTTACCTTTCCGTAGGGGATAGGCTCACCTGTAGCCTCATCAGTCACATAAGCCAATACATCTATATGTCGATAAATGGGTTTCCCTATTGCTCTTGCCGCAAAATAATGATTTACAAAAGCAGGTGCCATTTCTCTGTATCCTTCAATAAAAAAGTCTAGCTTCTCTTTTAAATAAACATTTAAAACTTGCTTGTTTTTATTAAACTCAGAACCCGCTTTTCTTTTATCTACCAAATACATCTTCAATTGGCTGCGTTTCGATTCAAAATCATTCAAACTTTGCTCCAAACTAATAATACAATCAGGATCTACTGCGATATAGGCAGGTGCATTAAGCGTTCTTTGGGCCCTAGCAATTAGCAGCCTCACAAATGTTATCAAATTTATCTCGTTGATATAATACAAATTACTCTTTGTCATATTAACTTCCGATCGCAATTGACTATCGTGTTTATAATTGGCATAACGTACCATAGCATTTATCATCGGGAGTGTATTCAAAAGCAGATTAGCTTTACGCTTCTTTTTCTGGTCCTGCAACCAAGCGTGAGGGGCATCCTTAATCTCGATTAATCTACGTAATTTGTACAGGTAGTCTTTAAAAATATCAATAGCCTTTATTGTAAAGCTATCGTTTTTATAAACAGGTACATTAGCGGCCAATATCTTTTCTATTTCGCTATAAGCATTCAGTTTTGCACTGTCATCTTTATCCATATGTCTTTCTTTATGTAATCTGGATATTAAAGTTCTTATATCATGCAAAATATAATTAGTATAAAGCAGATGATCTTATTTTATCCATAATAAAGTTATCAATAAAGAACTGAATTGCAATCTTATTGTAAAATAAACGCATGCTAAATCGAATTTGCCTACATCACATATAATAATGAAACCATTTTCAATAGCACAGCTCTTGTCTATCTTAATTATTACCACAGCTAGTGGATAATAATCCCATATGGCACGCAACACGCGTTGTAATATTGAATTTAGGTCTTAAAATATTCAAAAGTTATGCTTTCGGGATTCAAATAGTCCAGATCTGAACGTGTATAGCACCCCTTATTTTAGATTCACTTGATATTATTGACAGAAGTTATGCTCTCGGAAATAGAAAAGAGCTCATCTTAATGGAATCAGCTCACTTCGTAAGCTAATAAGGTCTTATAAGTATTGAAAGTTATCGTTTCGGAATGAGAAGTGATGCATTCGGAAATGAAAAAGCGTTCATTTTAATGCGCTTATCTCTCTTCAGAAGGAGTAAAGCTTTTAAATATTCCAAAGTCATCTCTTCGGAAACAAAGAAGATAGCATCATAACTTGCTAACTTGTATCCATTTAAGAGACACAAGCATTATTAACTTAAAAGGACCTGATTTTTAGCTTCGAAGGCGTCTTGTTTACAAAAAAAAGACGCCCCATGTGAGGCGTCTTTATATTCTAGATTACTTATTTGTCTATTTAATTCAGACAAGGATCGGTTTCTTTGTTTTCTTGAACCAACTTATCCTTTTTGCCTAGCTCTGATACAATGATGTTGTTTTTGACTGTTGTAAAAACAATATCTTGCGCTTCTGCATATGAAATATCATACTTACGATCAACTTGTTGGTATTCTTCAGGATACTTAGCTAGCAGCTTGTCGTAAAAGCCATCAAGTAACTCATTGCTTGGGTTTCTGAATTCCAATTTTAGCTCGAAACGACGAAGTAGGGCGCTGTCAATCATCTCGATTTGATTGGTCGCCGCAATGATAATGGAATGCTTAGGTAACGAATCGATAAGTTGAAGCATGGTGTTAACCACACGTTTCATTTCGCCACTATCGCTGTTATCATAGTCGCGTTCTTTTCCTAAAGAATCGAATTCGTCGAAGAAAAGAACAGCCTCTTGAGACTCTACCAAACGAAAAGAAGAAGCAATATTGGCAGAGGTTTCTCCTAGTTTTGAGGATACAATGCCTCCTAGGTTTATAACTTTGATTTTCTTGCCTAGTTTGCGAGCAATTGCGCGTGCAGTCATGGTTTTACCACAACCACTTTTACCGTGAAGTAGGAGTTTATTACTTAAAGGGAGATTGTATTTTGAAAGAATATCGCAATGTTCGTATTCACGTAAAAACTGATTGATTTCAGCTCCTAGCTTTTCATCAAAAACGATATCTTCGAAAACGACATGACCCCTGTTGGGAACATATAATTTTTCCATCTCTTATAATTTTGTGTTGTTGTGTTTAGACTGCAAACCTACAGATTTTTCCTAATAGATTCTCAGTTCAACAACATACTTTAACTAAAGTCGATTAGGAGTCAGAATATCTTAAGAGTTTAAAGGTCGAATAGAGGAGAGAAATCAACTTCAGGAGATTCTCCAATCTTGAATTCAGGAATTTCAACGACGGGACAATCGTAACCATACTTTTTTAAATAGGTTTTAAAGACATGGATTGAATCTTCAAGAATAACATCACTATTGTTAGGGTAATGGTTATATATAAGACCATGGATAGGAAGCTTACGATTTGCAGCTAGTTCCAAGGTCATTAGAGTATGGTTAATGCTACCCAGTTTTGATGATGTAATTATAATAAGAGGATGCTTCGTTTCTTCAAGATAATCCAAAAGAGAATAATCTAATGTGATAGGTACATGTAAACCTCCAACACCTTCGATTAAAAGGGTATCGAAGTCTGCTTGCAATTTAGCCGTTGATGCATTAATGACCTTGATATCGATTTCTGAACCATCTATCTTTGCGGCTAAATGCGGTGAAGCTGGATAAGTGAACACATAAGGACAAGTGGTGCCATCTTTGTCAACCGTAAAGGGTTCTACACCCATAATTTTTCTATGAGCTAGAATATCTTCAGAAATACCCACACAACCTGTTTGAGCAAACTTCTGTGTCATCACGTTTACCTTTCTGTCATAAAGGTATTTTGCCATTAAGCCAGTTGCGAAAGTTTTTCCGGCATCTGTGTCAATTCCTGTTATAAAGTAGGTGCTCATATATGATTAATAAATTACGATTGAATTAGAAACTGTAAGTATCAAATTCGTCGATATTGATTAAAATGTTGTTTTTCATTTGTACATCAATATATATGATGTGTTCTGTATCTTGAAATTCAATATCTAGTTTCTTAAAATAATGTTTCTCTCTAATTCTAAAGCTTGAAAGTAGTCCAGTGGTTACAAACATCCCCGGAATAAATGGTACTCTATACTTGAGCTTTTCAGTAAATGAAAGATTTGATATTTCACAGACTTGCATTTCGTCTGAAGTATAATGTTCTTTTAAGAGTCTAACTACATTTCGTTCATTAATATAATTGGTGTATAGGAGGACACCTAATATAAGTATTGCGAGAACTATTGTAATTATTTCAAAAGCCATAACTAATCAAGTTTAGTTTTTGGTTTTGCAATAAAGTAAATAGGCTGATAGCTTAAGGGTACACCAAGTTCAGTTCCATATAAATCTTTATAGCGATCTTCAAAATTCTTTAAATCAGATTTCGTCCAAACCTTTCCCGGTAAACCATTCACTCCAGTTTGTTTCATATGATGTAAGACCCCAATTGGCTCAGGAAAATGTCGTGTTATCATTTCTTTTTCACTCCAAATAACATCGAAGTGTTTATCTAGAAGTCTTAAGTGTTCATTAAAAGTCAAGTAATTTAAGCCACCGCCATTAACAGAGCGAATCTCACGATAGTTTTCAGGACCAAAACTGCTGAAGGCAAGGTAACCGTTTGGAGATAGAGCTTTTGCGCATTTTTCAAGAAAGGCATCTAGTTGATTAAACCATTGAAAGGTTGAGCCTGACAGAATCAAATCTAGGTTTTGTGGTAATTCGCTAGTTTCGATATCACCAGCCATGAATTTTATTTTTGGATTGAAAGTTTCCAATAAGCTTGAATACTCTTCTACAATATCATTGGCTGTATAGGTGTTAGCATCGAAAAATTGAAAGAATTTTTCAGTAAGAACAGCAGGACCACAGCCAATTTCTAAAACAGAATTGTGATGTTCAGGACAACGCCATCGCATTTCAGCAATCAGTCGAGAAGCAATGGCTTCTTGAACAATAGCATGCTTGCGATAAGTGGTGATGCTTTTCACAAAACCTTTTTGCACTTTATCCTTATTTATCTTCTGTTGATTCACAATCTGCTTGTGTTTATGTGTCTGCGATACAGTTTTTTAATTCAAGGTATCTAAACTTCTAATATACTATCCCATTTATTCCATTCAGAGAAACAGAAATGGGGTAGGTCCAATACATTTTTTTGAGATTTGCTCTCCCAAGCTTTTTCCAAGTTCTTAAAAGGGAAAATCATATCTCGAGACGAAAGTAATACCTTATCGAAGATATCCCAAGTAATGCTTCTATCCAAAATCATGTTTTGCAAACAGATTAATTCTTCTTTTTGATCTTCAACAGCACGTTGTGGTTGATGTTTGGCAAAATCAGCATAGCCTGAGCGTCCGCCACACATACGCATAAAGAATTTATCTCGACCTCTTTCGTTTAGACCATCAATGGTGCCTTGGAATATGGCAGAAGGAATTCCTTTTTCATCGCTGATAGGCGATAAACTGCCATTAATAGCAATACGGCTTGTAAATAGATCACTATGATCTTTGAAAAGTAAAGAGCTGATATAGACTCCCAATGACCAGGTTATCAAATGCCGTTCCTGATAGTGTTTCAGTTCATCTAGAATGTCTGTGATATTGCTTAAATCTCTATAATCGTAACATAACAGTACATCGTAATCTTTCGAATCGATTTTGCTGAAAGGGATTTCGTCGCAAGCCCATCCACTCATAAAGAGGATTAGTTTGGACTTGTTTGATTTGTGTAGGTATTTTAGCTTCATTTCTGTAATTAGCTACGAGTTGTTTGAAGTAAATTCTTAATTATTGCAGGTAGTTCCTTTAAATCATCCCATTTCATATCAGCAGAAAGAGATAACCTTAGTCTTGCTGTATTGGGTGGAACTGAAGGTGGACGAATTGGAAAAACCAGAAAGCCTAGTTTTTGCATCTGCTCAGCTACTTGTTTGCAATGCTCACTATCGTCAATCATTATTGGAATGATATTAGAGTCGCCTCCAGTTTCTATTCCTAATTTTTGTAATGCTGTTCTGAATTGGTTCGATAGATTTTTTAAATGCTCTCTTTCCTTTTGCATGCATAGGCTTTGCTTCAGAATTTGTAGATTCCAAGCAATACTTATAGGAGGCAGTGCTGTTGTAAATATGAGCGAACGCATCTTGTTAATCAGGTAATCTTTGATAATCGCATTACATATGAGATAAGCACCTACTGAATTCATGGCTTTACCAAAGGTTCCAACTAAAAGATCTATTTGTGAAAGACAGTTCTGTTCTTCGGCAATACCAAGTCCTTTTGCACCTCGTGTACCCAAGGCATGTGCTTCATCTATATAGAGTAAGCATTCGTATTTTTCTTTGATTTGAATGAGCTTAAGCAAATCGGCCACATCACCATCCATACTGAAAATAGACTCGCTTACAATAAAGACACGCTTGTAATTACCTCGGTATTTTTCAAGTAATCGTTCCAGATGTGCATAATCCAGATGCTTATAACGGTGATAATCCGCATCACTAAGTTTAATACCATCAATAATACTGGCATGGTTAAGCTTATCAGATAGAATTAGGTCTCCTTTTGAAGCTAAAGCCGGTAAGATTCCAATATTGGCATGATAACCCGAATTGAAAAAGAGAGCAGGAGAACCAAATTGGTTTTCAAGTTCATCTTCTAAATTTTTATAGGCGATAAAATTTCCTGTTAGTAGGCGAGAAGAGCCCGAACCCATTCCTTTTTCCTCTGGAATAGAAAGTCCTAGCTTGGCTATGCCCATATAGTCATTCGAAGACAGATTCAGCTTAAACTGTTTCTCATCAATCTGTTTTAAAGAACGAAGGTTTCCAGTCTCGTTTAGCTTGTCTAACTCGTCTTGATAGGATTTTAAGATATCACTCATAGTTTGAAGATTAATCACAGATTATTGCAAAGAAACAACCTCAATCATACTCTGACATAAAGTTCGTAAATCCTTTTCAGAAATAACAAAAGGTGGCATGATATATACAAGTTTTCCAAATGGGCGTACCCAAATGCCTGAATCCACAAACTGTTTTTGAATGCTAGCCATATTAACCGCTTCCTTCATTTCAATGACACCAATAGCACCAAGAATTCTAATATCGGTAATCTGAGACAGATTTTCCGCAGCTTTCAATTCTTCAATAAGAATACTTTCAATCGTATCGACTTTGGTTTTCCAGTCTGATTCTAACAATAAATTGATGCTGGCAACTCCAACAGCACAAGCTAAAGGATTTCCCATAAAAGTTGGTCCATGCATAAAGCAACCAGGAGCGCCTTGAGAAATGCCATCACTTACTTTTTGATTGGCAAGTGTTGCTGCAAAACTCATATAACCACCTGTAATGGCTTTTCCTACACACATGATATCGGGTGAGATACCTGCATGTTCGCAAGCAAATAATTTGCCTGATCGACCAAAACCTGTTGCAATTTCATCGACTATTAGTAGAATGTCATGCTTATTGCAAAGCTGACGAACTTCTTTTAGATATTGTGGATGGTAGAAACGCATGCCACCTGCACCTTGTACTATAGGTTCAAGAATGATAGCAGCTAATTCATGCTGATGATCTTCAATCGCTTCTTTCATTGGAAGGATATCCTTTTCATTCCATTCTTCATAGAAACCACATTGTGGTGCAGTTACAAAATGATTGATAGGCAAAACGCCAGTGAATATTTCGTGCATACCAGTCACAGGATCGCAAACCGACATGGCATTGAAAGTGTCGCCATGATAGCCTGATCGAATACTTAAAAACTTGTTCTTTTTTTGTTCTTCCTTGGTAAACCAATACTGCATGGCCATTTTCATAGCTACTTCAACCGAGACTGAGCCTGAATCAGCAAAGAAAACCTTATCTAATCCTTCAGGACTAAGTTCAACTAAAAGTTTGGCTAGTTCAATAGCGGGTTTGTGGCTGATACCACCGAACATGACATGAGACATGTTCTTAATTTGTGACTCAACTGCTTTATTAAGCACAGGATGATTATAACCATGTACGGCACACCACCACGATGACATGCCATCGATAATCTCTCGACCATCGCTCAGTTTCAAACGGACACCGCTTGCTGATTCTACTGGGTATACAGGTAAAGGGTTCTTCATTGAGGTATAAGGATGCCAAATATGCTCCCTATCAAATTTAAGATCGTCCTGTGTGATTGTGTTCATTTCTATCGTTCAATAATTACGGCATAAAGCTAGGATTAATAGCCCTATTTTGTAGCAAATAGAAGCATGTTTTTTGAGTAGTTTATTGCTATGAGTTTATTCCTCAGTTTTGGATGAATCCCATTGTTCAACGACTGCCGCTCCAACACTATCGCCCCAAACATTAATGCTTGTTCTAAAGCGGTCGAGAAGCCAGTCGATGCTGAGAAGGAGTCCAATGCCCTCGATAGGTAAGTTAACGGCTCGTAATACGATAACCATGGTGACCAATCCGGCCTCGGGAATACCTGCAGCACCAATGGCAGCCAATGTTGCCGTTAGAATGACAATGATTTGTTGTACCCAGCTTAACTCAATACCATAAAGCTGTGCAATGAATATGGCTGCAACCGCTTCGTATAGTGCAGTTCCATCCATATTAATGGTGGCTCCAAGAGGTAAAACAAAGTTGCTGATTTTTTCAGAGACCTTGTTCTCTTCGTGCACGCCTTGAAGGGTTAGTGGAAGTGTTGCCGTGCTCGACGCTGTGGAAAAGGCATTAAGAAGAGCTGTAGCCATGCCTTTTAGGTAGCTTGTTATAGATCGCTTTCCTACGACTCTGAGTAGAAAGCTTAAAAAGAGGAAGCCATGTAAAGCTAAACCGAGTAATACCGTTAAAGCATATAAGCCTAAAGAAAGTAATTCGGGAATGAAAGCTTTGAAACCTCCAGAATGGGCAATACGAGCAGCAACCAAACCTAAAATCCCCAAAGGAGCCAAATACATCACCCAATGCACCAATTTGAGAATGGCATCGTTCATCACAGAAAGGATGTGAATACTTTTCTTAGCTTTCTCGCCTAAGGATGAAAGGGCAGCACCAAAAAAGATAGAGAATAAGATGAGAGGGAGAATATCCATTTTTTCCATTGCTAGAAAGAGGTTGTAGCCAATCAAACCTTGTTGCTCTTTTTCTGGATTACCTATGAGCAGCTCTTTCAGTGCTGTAGAGATATCGACCGGAAGAAATTCTGTTTTTGTTGGTAGCTCAGCAAGAGCAATGCTTTGATTGACACCTGGCTGGATGATGTTTACGAGGATAATTCCTATTGTTGCTGCTACAGCTGTTGTGGTCAAATAGAAAACCAAGGTTTTGCTTCCTAGCGTTCCCAATCGACTTAAATTCTGGATGCGTGATATACCTACAATCATCGATAAGACAACTATAGGAACAACAAGTAACATCAGGATATTGAGGAACATTTGTCCGAATATTTCCAACTTAATTCCAATGGCAGGGAAGAAGCCGCCTAAGATGAAACCCAATACGATTGCCGATATAATAGCAATAAGTAAAAGCAAACTTTCTTTTGAAGCTTTGGGTTTTTCTAAAGGCTTAATCATTGATTTACAAGGATTGGTTCCTTTAGAAGTTACGATTTTTATGCTGAGGAGAGAAAGAAATCTTGATGACCTTATTTGATAGGAAAATGAAAAACCTGATAAATGAAGTCTTAAATAGATCCTATTATCAGGTTTCATATGCTATATATACTAGTGCTTTACAAAGAAGCTTCTTCAGTTTTACTTGAATCTTCGATGAGTGCTTTTAGTTCACTTAGCTCAGATCCGGAGAATGAACGGTATTTACCGCGTTTCAAACTACCAAGTTTAATATTCATAATGCGAACACGTTGCAGCTCTGTTACTACATAACCAAGGTAATCGCACATGCGACGAATCTGACGATTTAAGCCTTGTGTTAATACGATATTGAATGTGTAGGCATCAATCTGTTCCACCTTACATTCTTCAGTCACTGTGTCTAAGATCTTAACACCATCAGACATTAGCCTAATAAAATCAGGCGTAATTCTTTTATCAACCTTAACGATATATTCCTTTTCGTGATTGTTCTTCGCGCGAAGAATCTTGTTCACAATATCGCCATCATTGGTCAAGAATATTAGACCTTCACTGGGTTTATCGATGCGACCTATTGGGAAAATACGCTCAGGATAATCAATGAAATCTATAATATTGCCACTAATATCTGTGTCGGTTGTGCAGGTAATACCTACGGGCTTATTGAATATCAAATAGATATTGCCCACCTCTTTGGTAATGACTTTTCCATCAACAGTGATTTGATCTTCAGCTGTAATCTTTTGTCCCATTTCTACAGGCTGTCCGTTTACCAGAACTTTACCTTCTTCAATCAGCCTGTCTGCAGCTCTTCGAGAACAATAACCAGTTTCTGATATGGCTTTATTTAATCGTTTTAATTCCATCCTTATTGTTTTCCCAGTAATTTTTCTACAAAAAACGGACTATTGTGGCTTCTTTGCAATTTATTCGGCTATTATTTTAGTCTTACATGATATAATAGAAAAAGAGTTTAAACCTGATTTAACAATTGTAGCCGCTGGTTCTGCACAGTTCGATTTAGGAGACCTTCTTCTAATGAATCCTAACGATGTGTTGAAGTTTATCCAAAATTCTCCGAATAAAGTATATGCTAACCATATGGAGGCAGTCAACCATTGTCCTACTACAAGAGAAAAACTTAGAAATTCACTTAAAACAAATCAGCTCTCAGATAAGGTCTTTATACCTGAAGATGGTGAAGCATTTGAGATGGATTAATTAATGGAGACTGGGCGTAGTCGAAGTCGTAGTGGAATTGAAGCCCATATTCAAAGATTAATTCTTATTTTTGATGCAGCAGGCTACTAGCAGTAGTTGCATATAAAATCTAAGAAGCTATCATGAGAAGACTCCTAACATTATTCATAATTACTTTACTTTCAATTAGCGCTATGGGACAAAATAAACATCCAATGAAAATTGCTATGGTTAGTGTTTTTGTTGAAGATCCGGTTAAGGCATTTAAATATTATACCAAGGTATTGGGTTTTGAAGAGGTGATGTATTCGCCTGAGAATTACCTGGCTATCGTTAAGTCGCCACTGGATACCAATGGTGTGTCATTGCTATTGGAACCTCTTGAGCCAGGTGGTCTTGAGATTGCTAAAAAGTACAAGCACGAATTGTATAAGATAGGTATGCCAGTCATTTCTTTTAGTGCCGTTGATATTCAGAAAACCTTTGAAGAGTTGAAGGCCAAAGGCGTTAAGTTTAAGAAAGAGCCTACCAAGACAGATTATGGCTTCGAGGCTGTTTTCGACGATGATAATGGCAACTATATTCAGTTGTATCAACTTAACCAATAGGCACATCATTCTCTCTCAAGGTTTCTGAGCGAAGCCGAAGGACAGAGTGGTTAAATTAAACAACACGCCCCACATAGTTTAATATGTGGGGCTTGTTGTTTCTCACTCTCATCTTGATTATTCTGTAGGGCTTAGCACCAAACGAACAACTTCCGATTGCTTACCAACCTTTTTATTATCGAATATATAATAGGCATAGTATTCTCTAATCTCGGTTACTTTAGCGTTTCTACGCGGACGCGTGTCGTCGAAGCCCGATGTTTTAATCGTGGTTTGGAAATCGTATTCCTCATCATTGATTTTCCCATATAGAATAATGCCATCCAAAGGGTGTTTCGTGTAGGTAATGTGGGGGATACCACCCACTTCTTTCACTTTCAAATCGGGTTTCTTATTGTTAGTTGTCTCAGATTTACTTTCGTTAACCAAGCCCAAGTCCAGTTTTGTTTCAGAATTAACTGTTGGCGTTTCATCAATCAGTTTTTTGTAGTCTCTCAAAGCTTTTTCGACAGGGGAATGCCCCTTAGTATAGATGATTCGAGAATCACGAGAGGCTTTCTGATCCATGTTCTTCTGATCGAAGCGCGCCTTATCTTCCTGCAGCTGTAGAATTAAGTTATCTGTAGCTTCTTTGGGTAATATCGTATCGGTTACTAATTGAGGCGCTTTTTCAAGAAAATTATCTCTCTTTCTAGCAAAGCCATTTTCATTGGTTTCAATAAAACTCTTTTTTACAAGTATTTGTGCCATTTTTTTTAGTTTGATTAAACGTAATATTCAAAATCATATAATAAAACTATGAAACATTATTTTTAGTTATGTATCAATGGCAAACAAATTATTCTTAAAAATACTTAAGGTCGCAATTTTACTGGTCTTGCAGAATGAAAATTTATTTGTCTGATAGCAGAATTTTGGATTCATTTTAAGCATTTTTTTATTTTGCGTTTTGCTGTGGCGTATTTTGTTAAATTCTGAAAGGTGCGAAAACAGGAAAAATGCCAAGGAATTCAAAAGGAGAATAGGGTGCTTGTATGTCTTTATATTTGGACTGTTGAATGCTTTTGTAAGCAATCCTCTGAAAAATGACTTTTTGTCTGTTTAAAACATTTTGTTAATTAATTAGCCATGATGAGTATTTCTGATTCGTTTAATTTCATTGACTTGTAGCTCTGTTTTGTAGACCAGATTAAGAATCATATCAGAAAGCCATTTTTTGCAGAATTCGATTTGTTTACAATTTGTCGTATGCTGTTTGTAAATTGTCGTGGGCAGTTTAGGATGTGCAGAACGCCATTTACAAACCAATATAGGCTATTTAGGAGAGACAAATGAGCTAAATTCATTCGATATTAGCTCAGGACAATTTGTCGCAAGCTGTTTGAAAATTGCCGTGGAGCCAAAATGAATGCTAACACCCACTTTGTTTTCTGATTTCCCTTATCTCAATTTGAAAAAAAATACATTTATTATGAAGAGTGATTCTATTTTACAAGAGATTATAATTTTACTTATGCCTTGAATACTGTTTCCTGCGATAAATTCTTATTTTTAATGTTCTGAATTTAAAGGTGTTGTTACCCACCCAATATGGAGTGATAACATTACCTTCTGAAGAAAATATAAGAGATATGACAGCCATATGGTTGTTATAAACTAGTTATGGCTCATAAAATTATAGAAATACTAACAAAAAAATAAAG
>TARA_R110001583_G_scaffold84063_3_pt1 | contig 22340 bp, 23 predicted proteins | sample TARA_R110001583 | Tara Oceans TARA_R110001583 (sample SAMEA4398432) | marine metagenome | biome: Polar Biome; feature: [MES] marine water layer (ENVO:01000295) within the mesopelagic zone...; material: water (ENVO:00002006), including particulate matter (ENVO:01000060) such as...... | reverse complement strand
CTACGATATGGTCTACCGCCACCCGTTCCCTGGCCCCGGCCTGGGCGTGCGTATCCTGGGTGAAGTGAAGAAAGAGTACGCCGACATCCTCCGCGACGCCGACGCCATCTTCATCGAAGAGCTACGCGCCTCCGGTTGGTACGAAAAAACCAGCCAAGCCTTCGCCGTATTCCTACCGGTGAAATCAGTAGGCGTAGTAGGCGACGGCCGCCGCTACGAATGGGTCATCGCGCTACGCGCGGTAGAAACCATCGACTTCATGACCGCCCGCTGGGCCCACCTGCCCTATGAGCTGCTGGAGAAGGTTTCCAACCGGATTATCAATGAGCTGGAAGGGGTTTCGCGGGTGACTTATGATGTGAGCAGTAAGCCGCCTGCTACTATTGAGTGGGAGTGATCGAAATTGGGGTTATGTGGAACCATTAGGGCTCATCGAGATGAGCCCTTTCTATTGTGCGCCAGGCATGGCGCGCAGCGCCTTTCAGGCGCTATCTGGTCAGCTGTGGTGGCTAGCCAGATGACTTGGGGGTGAAAGTCCCCTACGGGCCCTGATAGCGGGAACCGTTAGCTGAACAGCAAGGGTGTCCGTCGCGAGGCGGAATCTGACGGAAACTGTAGGCAAACTCCTGGCCCGACGAACAGGAACCGCCGTGGTACGGAACCGTATGCCCGGTGGTGTGGGAGGGCGCTGGGGGAGACCCCGGCCCCTACCCGATTTTATGATATTTTTAGATGGGTGACGACGACTGTAAGCCCTCATGTTGTAACGTTATTGTTTAAAATAACCAGTTTCATGTATTTTTCTAGGAAAGATGCTCGCCTTTAGAAAAGTCGAGTCAGCAGAGGTGCTTTTGACTCGACATTTAAAAATTAAAATTGAATTTATGGAGAAACAAATATTTTTAGCTCCACATCATTGCTGTGCGCTGTTGATGTCCAGCTGTTTATTAATTGGTAAGCTTGTAATGTCTCACTGACCGCATTTTGACCAAGCCATAGCTGACTTTTAAAGTGCTTTACAGAAAAACTATTTGCGGAAACAATCCATATTTCCTTACGAACTGCTGTTGAGCGGCGTCTTTGGGAAACTACTTCCCAGACTTCGTTCAGCTTTTGCTGCCTATCTTGAGGATTACTGGCGGTGTAGGGTTGTCCGTTAAACAACCTGATTCTCTCATGCATCAATTGCTCTGCCCCCGCTGTTGGCCAAGCTGTCAGTAGTAAGTTCCAGTTTCCTGGTTTTAGCAATTCGTTCCCACTTACCAACATTTCCATGTTTTTGATTGCTTGAGACCCTACCTCAGCAAGTGCACCAGCTGAAGAGTTTGGCCTTACAGAACTGTTGCCACATTTTATGTGTACATACACAAGTTTGCTCTTAGATGACAAAATAAAATCAGCAGGCTCAGTACCCATATCAGTGTTCAGAACTAGATCGGCATTAGGAATATATGGGGAAAACGGTCCTAAGTCTGCCCGTGTTGGATTATCCATTCCATTGGCTTTAATCTTATCTAATAGGTGGAAGATTGATTCTGTGCTGAAACCCTGATTTACAACCTGGTATATTCCATCCCTATAACCCTTTTCATCTAGGTTTTCTCCTAGTAATTCGGGAAACCCAATGACCACGTTTGCTAGATTCGATTCATCAAAATTGAAAGAGTGTTCGACGGGAAGTTTTGTTTGATAGAACTTATCTTGGGAATATCCAATTCCATTTTCCAATAAAGCTTTGTGGAGGTGTTCAGTTAGAAAGTCTACAATATTTTCGTTTTGAACGTCATATTCATTTAGAGAATAAAAAATTGGCTGATCAGTGTTCATGTCCAGGTATGGTTCTTCATTATGAAGCTCGATTATTATTCGACTCTCTTCAACTCCAGGCAGTAGCAGGAATCCGTTTTCATAATTCCTATGTAAGAAATCATTGTCTATGGTATGACTTGAACCATTAATTGAGATTGTTATTGGTGATTCGAATTCGCTGAAATCAAAAATCACGCTTTCGACATTTATATTCGTGTCTACGTTAACTGGCTTCGCATAAGAGTCGATGAGAGGATTGTTAACTAATAAGTCGCCAGCAAGGACGGTGTTCATCGTTTCTAACCAGTCGTTTAATTCATGCAGGCTGAATGAGTTTTCTTTTTGGTCTGATATGCGCCCTGAGTCGACCCCTACGTAATAACTACCAGATTTTGTTTGCATTCTGTCATAAGTATCTAATCTTGCAGTAGAAAGTCTGTATGAGGCGTTCGCTTGTTGATCTGCCATTTGATCCAAGTTCTGTCCCTTAATTGCAATACTATCAGGGCGTTTCCTTGCTGAACTAACAGACTTGCTGCTGGCCTCTTTAGTAGTTGAAGATTCACCAAGAGATAAAATCTTAAATAAATTCTCTTGTGGCACGGCAGAGCCAAGTTTTAACTCTTTGTCTCTACTAAGGCGTCGTCCTCTGCTATCGTAAATTGCGACAATGTTGTTAGATAGTTCTTTGAAAATAGTTATTTCTAAGGAAGGTTCGAAAAAGAAATGCTCCTTCAAGAATTTAGAACGGTTGAAAGCTATGGAGGCAACGATATAAATGCCAATCTGCGTGTTAAATTGCTTAGCAAGCTCGCCGTTATTATTGCATCGCCAATACAATATGTCTGATAGAAGCTCTACACTAAACCCCTCAGTTGTGTTTAAAAAACAAACAGATGCAGTTGGTATATTTAATGAGGTCTCTGGATCAAATTCGTTAAGATCAAATTTTCTCAAAAAGCGATTATCATAATAACTTGAATCAGGAAAAGCTTCCAGATAAAGCTCTATTAACTTGTTTGCATCTAAGGAGAGAATGAATTTTTTAACAGCGCTATCGCTATTGAGAGATGCATCAAATAGGCGATAGTTCTGCCACATTTGATGATTTGAATTGCTGTTTATCTCTATTACTTTGGGTTCGATTTCAGCAAATATTCGAACGACACGGCCAATTGTTTGTACGAGCTCTCTACCACTATTAACATTGTAAGTGAGGATCAGTAGCTTGGCTTGGGGGATGTCAACACCCTCATCAAGCTTTCGTTGATGAATGATGACTTCATATTGAGAGTTTTTTAAGTTGGCTGGTACGGCTGACTTAACATTACTTCGAGGGTCTTTCTTGAGTTGGTCGTGTATGGCCAGTATATTGAAGTCGCTGTTTAATTGGTTGTAATAATTTTCAATGTCACTTATGTTTTTGCATTTTATGATACATTTTGTATTAGGGTTGTCAGTTAAGAATGAGCGAATAGAAGTGCTTAAGTTTTGAGGCTCAATAGATTCAAATTCAGGTTCTTTAAGCACATTGTCCGAAAGTGCTTTTTTAAAGGTGTAGATGTAGCTGAAGTTCGCCGAAACATCAAATTGAAATAGATCGTTGCGATACGGTGTTGCTGTAATGACAATTTTATGGGCATCCATTCCCCTTACGAGAGTACGCCAAACGGGAGAGGGTTCAGAGTGACCTTCATCAATAATAACAAGGTCTATTTCTTTCTTTAGTTCTCCTAGCTCATTAGAGTTAAATTTTTGAAGTCTTTGAAATGTTGATACATAAATACCATTTTTTGATACATCGTCGACATTATCAAAAACACTCTTTAATGGAATGCTTGAAACTTCAGCGCGTTCGTCAAAAAAATCACCATTTATCTCTGAATACAATTGATCACAAACGGCCCTTCGGTGACAAAGTACAAGAACCTTTTTTTGAGAAGCTTTATGACTGATGACACTAATCACGCCAGACTTTCCAGCGCCTGTAGGTAAACTTAATAAACAGGACTTGGCAGTTTCAGTTAGCGGTTTTCTTAAGTAGCTTAACGCTATCCTTGTGCTCTCTTGTTGGCAGGTTCTTAAATTATTCCATAAGATGCTATCTATTGAAAAACCGCTAACATTCATAATGTGTTTCCTGTGAAATTATGATATCAAGATTGAGCCAAGTTTTTATTTTGTCTGTGGCCGGAGCAGTACGCCTATTAAAGTGTACTGCCTGCCCGAGGAAAAGGAACAGATCGAGGCGCAAGCAAAGCGAGCTGGTATGAGCGCTGCACGGATAATTACGCGAAGTCGGTCAAGGTTATCACATCTCTGGTGTGGTGGATTATGAGCAGGTCCTGAAGCTGGCTCGGATCAATGGCGACCTTGGCCGTTTGGGTGGCTACTGAAGCTATGGCTTACCGATGACGTGCGAACTGCCCAGTTCGCCAGTCAACAATCCATGCTGTTCTCAGCAAGATTGAGGCAACGCAGGAGGAAATGGGCAAGGTTATGTATGACCAAGGTTGTTATGCCGAAGTCTGAATCGTGAAGCTAAGAATAGAAAACCTCTTTTTTGATTTAGTCTTTCAAAGGTACTGCCTTTGGAAAATAAATCTTGTCATTGGGGCGTTTCTTTTCTTCAAAGTGAATAGATAGAGATAGATAAATAATTGAGTTTCTTGCTAGTTTAGTTAGAGTCATTAATCGGGACTCAAATTGAGCTATTGGTATCAATATAGAGTGAGAGCTTAATTTGTTCTTTTTATATAGATCTGATTTCAGTTTTTCCAACTTAGATTTAAGTGAGCTGGCTTCTTGAGAGGGTAGAGGTGAGTTTAGCTTTTCTTTTATGTTGCCAATTTCTGAGTTAAGTTTTTCTAGCTCGTTGTTGTGATAGTTGTTATATGAGGTTACCAGTTCATAACCGAAGTCATCCACTATTTTAAGAGATCTATGCTCCATCGCATTTCTGATTTCCGAAAATGCTTTAGCGTCTGGGTCTATCCACTCAGATACAGATGAAGTGTCTTTGACGTCACGGATGTCTTTTAATATATAAAATAAGGCGTGAATAAAGTGGTTGTCGCTATCCGCTAACTTTTTGTTAGGCTTCCAGTTTCTTTTCCAGTTCTTTGACTTAAAGTCTCGGAATAAGTTGTCAATGCTTATCATATTGTCGTCTTTTATGTCGTTTAAGTCAAAAAAACGACTGATTAAATAAGAAATTTTGTCGAATAAGGAGTAAAGTATTCGGAATGATGTTTTGTAATGGCTTGTTTTTAGGTTGTTGATTGAATAAGACATGTCGTCTACATGTTGGTATGTTGAGTTATGGAAGTGTTGTTCTTCATCAGGTATGCTATGAGCAGAGAAAAACAAGTAGCGTGCATAGCAATAGTCGTTCTTTATTTCATCAAAATTGCCATGATACGCTAGCTCTTCATGCATAGTAAGTGTGGTGTTTATAGACTGAGAGAATGAAGGAAGGGCTAAAACATCTTGATGGGATATTTCGTAGCCACAGACATCATTTAGGTCGTTGATAAATAGTCTATTCTTCGCGCACCATTTAAAATATTGTTTTTCCTTTCTGGTCTTTGAATTGTTGTGTTCTTCTGAAAAGTAATCGAATGAGGACTCCTCAAAATTCTCCTCGAACCATTCTTTAAATCTAAGTAAATACCCATCACCCTCTAAGTCTACTCTCTGTTCTGGATATAGTTTTTCGATATCCTCTATAGCCTCTTTTATAAGATTGTACGCCACAAAATAGTGATACTCCTTATGACCGTTATCATATAAGGATTCGCCTAGAAAGAGTTGATTTCTAGCCTTTGATGCAATTGCTTCTGTTTTTTTTGTTTATAGCTATAGCCTCATCATAAAGCGGTATGCAGCACAAGGCCCTACCCTGAGAAGAAAGGCTGTTAGCAAGATTGGTTAGAACCATTGTTTTAAGATCATTGAATGCTTGGGTATTGTCAGGCTTTTCAAGCCAGTCAGGTTTTGGGATGCAATGAAGAGATTTTCTGTAATAGATTATGGCCTTCATAAGATCATCTGAGTGCCATTCAACTCTTCTCGCCTCGTAGAGTAAAGAATAGCAGTTTGCTATTGTGTAAAAATAATGAGCCTCATAAAAAGGGTGTTCAAAATCAAAATCTTTCGATGTCAACCTTTCGATAAGTCTTTCCAAAGACTCATAGTCTCTGCTTAGTATGTGTAAGTCAGCCTCTTCACTAAACTCGTTAATTTGATCTATTGTTATGAGCATGACGGCTCCCTTTATCATTTGATACTGACAATTTACCCGTTATCGTAAAACCACAGAAATTTTTTCTTATGCTAAAAAAAGATATCCACTAGGCTCTTGGCATATGGTTGAGGAGCGATATGAGCGAGCAAGAATGCCGAGCGTCACAGGCATAGGCTACAGAGGTCAAGATAGATAGTGAGCGCTGGTACTGGATCAGGCCGAAGGGAGCGACTCCGCAGTGCGTTGGCTGACTCTCTATTAGTACCCCACGCTCAATAAGATCCTCCATCTGATGCCGCTTTTGAGAATACTCAACGGGTGGCAGTTAATTGAGAGTCAGACTGAAACAGCACTGTCCTGCGGGCAAAAGAGGAGACCCTCCCCCGCCGCTGTATGCGTTACTATCTGCAGCTGTTATTCACGGAGGAAGCACCCATGGCCATAGGCGGCTTGATAGGATTACTGGATGACATTGCCGCATTGGCGAAGTTGACCGCAGCATCACTGGACGATGTGAGTGCCGCTGCTGGGCGTGCGACGGCGAAGGCGGCCGGGGTGGTGGTGGATGATGCGGCGGTGACGCCGCAATATTTGCAGGGGGTGGCTGCAGAGCGTGAACTGTCGCTTGTGAAACAGATCGCGCTGGGCTCCATCCGCAACAAGCTGATTTTTATCCTACCGGCGGCGCTGCTGCTGAACCATTTTCTGCCCGCGCTATTGCCGATCATCCTGATGGTGGGCGGCACCTACCTGGCCTTTGAGGGCGCTGAGAAGGTCTGGCACAAGCTCTCTGGTCAGCATGACGACGATAAGCCAGCGGTAGAGAAGGGGCCGGAGGCCGAGAAAAAGATAGTCAGTGGTGCCATTCGAACCGACCTGATTCTTTCAGCCGAGATCATGGTGATCGCGCTGGCTACTGTCTCCCATCAAGGGTTCTTGTCACAGCTGGCGAGCCTGGTGGTGGTCGCGTTTGTCATCACTATTCTGGTGTATGGCGTGGTGGCACTGTTGGTCAAAATGGATGATATCGGCCTGAAGCTCGCCCAGCGGGATAATTCGGGAATTCAGGCACTGGGCCGTGGTTTGGTGACTGCCATGCCCAAGGTACTAGCGACCATCTCAGTCGTGGGTACCGTCGCCATGCTCTGGGTAGGTGGGCATATCCTGATGGCCAATCTTGGTGCCGACGGTACGGGTTGGTTCAACGCGCCCTATGAGTGGGTACACCATATTGAGCATGGTATTAGTGAGGCAACCGGTGCCTTGGGCGGCATGCTGAGCTGGAGCTTCAATACACTGTGCTCTGCGGTGATTGGCTTTTTGGTGGGCTCGGTGGTGGTGGGTCTGCTGCACCTCGTTCCCACTAAGAAGGTGCATGCTGAATAGTTGTGCGAACTGTGTCAGCTTCTGCAAGAAAGCCGCGTGCTTGCGCCGCTTGATGGAAAGCTAGTATTCACTCAGGGTTTTCGCTTTTCTTTTCGCCTCAACTACGGCCATATTGGCTGGTGGCGTTTCAAGCGGGCGGATTGCCTGGGAAAATGCAAACGACATTACATTGAAGGCTATTTAGAACGCGCGTTTGGCAGATATTTAATGTGTTCCTGCCACAATCAGCATCGTTGCCAAAATGGATAGTCCTATACCAATTTTACTGGTGCTGCTTATCGATTCTTTACGTATCGTTGAGCCAAAAACCACAGGTATCAGGGGATACATTGAAACAATCATAATGCTTACAATTGCGAGTTGACCTTCGCGAGATAATGCATACAGTGTAAGCCCCAAAGCGCTGATGCCTCCCGCAGCAGTAGCAAAAAATGCAAAGCGATTACGGTTGGAGCTTTTGCGAGAACAGAAGGGTAGGAGGCATAGGCCACCGCTTAGCATACATAAAGCTATGCCATAAAAAGTAGCTTGTAATGGTATTTGTCCCAAAAAGTGTAACTGTAAAGCGAAGCCTACGCCCGCACCTAGCCCTAGGATTAAGCCGACCCCCGCTTTTCTTTGCCCTAATACTTGCCGAATTGCTTTTCCACCAGCAGTTAGCCATATAGCCGGTAATGCGGTTGCAACTCCCATCCATATCCATATGTTGAGTTGCTCACTTAGAAAAATCAGTGACAACCCAAGTGAAATCATGACCATGGAAACTGCGCTTACAGGCACCACGATACCGAATGGAGCTATGGAGAGGCCTCTATATAAAAGTAACGCTCCGAGAGCTGAGCCCGCCCCAGCTAACGTGCCCCAAAGAATTGCCTCTATATGCCAGTTCGAAAGCGCTAATGCGCAGGCAAGACCAATGATAAACCCACCGATATGCGTGTATAAGGCAATTCGTATGGGAGGATAATGTTCAGATACTAAACCATTAATAAAGTGAGTAAGTCCCAGAAGGCACATTGCGATTAAAGAAAATGTTATGCTCATAAAAATCCTGTTTAGTAAGAGCCGTATTCGTCATGCTGTACATCTCCCCTGCAAGCGGGTGTAAATATGCAAATTCCTCTTAAGTTCGTCTTGGCCGTTAATTTATGCTTATCATTTTTACTTACATGGTAAATTGTGTTGGGTTTTAGTTTGTAATGCTTTTGGGTATTGTAGTCATATATTTCTCCTTCGCCTTCAATGATATATACATATTCTTCATTGTTTCTATAGCATAGCTCTAAAGCTTCGCCTTTATATATGGTTGTGTCATGAATTGAGAATAGGCTGTTAGATTTATTTGTAACAGTTCGTGTGCTTTTAAAGGATGAGGTTTTTAAGACGGTGCAGTTATTTTTTATTTCAGATGGTGTCATGATGTTCATGGCTGATTTTCCTCTAGTAATGGGCCTACCCGAACTAGTACTTCTTTGTGGTGGTTTGTTGAAAATAAATCTTCATCGAAAATATCTTCCTTTGAGAATTGCGTGTTGAATAATTTAGATATCCCTCTGAGAGTTCTTTCTGCACCCTTGTTGTTTGGATTAATCGTAGCTTCTATAAACCTAGTACCTTTTAGACTGCACTGCTTGGTCAAGTGGTATAATAACTTTATACCTATACCCTTGTTGATTATTTCCTTGCTCATGGCCTGTTGCCAGAGTAGAAGAGTCTGTGGATCATCTGGACGTAAGTAACCTATAATAAAGCCAGCGATATGTTCGCTTTTTTTAGCTACAAGAGAAGTGTTTTTAAAGTCTCTACACCATAATAAGTAAAAGTATTCTGGGTATCTGTCTAATTGCGGTGTTCTTTGAGCGAGATGATATATGCTTGTAGCATCGCTGATAGAAGGGTGAGCGTAGGTATAATTCATCTCTCATCTCCAATGATTTACTTTGTATTAGGCTATGTTTTTAGCCAATGACATGTAAAATTAATCCAACTCATATAGAGCATGAGGTGGACGAATGATTAGGGGAGCGGATATATCTATTTCTCAGCTACGTGTTTTACTTACAGTAGCGGATGAGAAATCCTATACACGTGCGGCAACGCGTCTTGGTGTTAGCCAGTCGGGCGTGAGTCATTCCATGCAGGCACTTGAGAAACTGGTGGGTGGTTCGCTGATCATAAAAAGCCCAGAAGGGCTAGTACCTACCGCACTCGGCGAGTTAGTGCTTACTAGCGCCAAGAAGGTTGTAGGAGAGCTTCAGATATTGAGCCAGCAAGTGGCCCAGTTCCATAATGAAGTAGATGAAACGTTGAAAATAGGCGTTATTCCTAGCGCATTATCTGGTTGGTTGTCGCCCCTGCTTGCGAGCTTTACGAGCCGCTACCCAGAAGCCATTAGCCTTGTACTGGAAGGCATGGAAGAAGAGATAAAGGAGTGGGTGGAAAGCGGTGTGATCAACATGGGTGTCACAACAGATGTCACGCAGCTTAATCTCACCTACTGGCGTGAGCACTTCGATTGGCAGCTATTAAAGAAGGATGAGATTGTGGCCGTGTTGCCTGCAAACCATCAGCTCAGCAAACAAGGCAATGTGACGGTGGCGGAACTAGCGGAACACCCTCTTATAATGTCATCAGGCGGTTGTGAAGCACTTATACAGCAGATATTTGCCCATTCGTTGGAGGAGGTTGATACCTTCCAGGTGGATTTGTGGGTACGCGACACCCGTACGCTATTGCAGATGGTCGCTGGTGATGTCGGTGTTAGCTTGGTTCCTACCTTGGCGTTAAGCAATAAGCCAACGGCTAACGTAGTGACGCGGCCGCTATCACCAAGGCGCGATCGGAACCTGATTGCCTTTTGGCCTAAACGACAGCCGCTTAATCCCGTGGGTAAGCAGTTCTTGAGGGAGTGTTGATGATCAATCAGGCAAAAAATAAGAGACGATATCCATCTCTTTATGAGGAATGCCGATTATCTCAATGCACCCTTGGCCAATCAGGTAAAAGATAACGTGCTGGCCCTGGGGGTAGCTGTAATAACCCTTGCTGATATCCGAGCGATGTTTTCCTAGCAGAGGATTTTCTGCGAGCCAGTGAAATCGTTTTTCAAAATCCCTTAGGTAGGTATTCCGTTGGTTCTTGCCCCACTGCCATTCCGTATAGCGACCGATATCCTTTAAATCGTCTCTCTCTCGGTGTGATACGGAACCTGGGCATTACGTTTCACTATCCAAATCGTTGATTAATGCATCCATCGAGAAATCGTCCACGAATTCACCGGCGCTAGCTTGCTCGGCGCCTTGTGCTAGATGCGTACGTAGCGCCTCAAGTTTACTTTTGCGTTCCTCCATGGAGCGTAGCGCATCACACACAACCTCACTTGCGGAGCCGTAGCGGCCGCTGGCGACTTCGTTTCTGATAAAGACTTCCCAGTGCTCCCCTAGGCTAAGACTGGTCGTTGCCATGATGTGCTTCCTATATTCAAAAGTAACAAATATGAATATAGGTATGGCTGGCAAGAATGACAAGAGGGCAGCCCAAGTGACTGTCCTTTCTGTGTAGTCACAATTCTCTATCCGATTAAGGCGTCCATCGAAAAATCGTCCACGAAATCCCAGGTTCTCACTTGTTCAGCCCCTTGAGCGAGGTGTTTAAGCAGTGTCTAAAATCCATTTGCAGGTAACTCAGCCGCTATGTGCGTTACTATCTGCAACTGTTATTCACGGAGGAAGCATCCATGGCCATAGGCGGCTTGATAGGATTACTGGACGACATTGCTGCATTGGCGAAGTTGACCGCAGCCTCACTGGACGATGTGAGTGCCGCCGCTGGTCGTGCGACGGCGAAGGCGGCCGGGGTGGTGGTGGATGATACGGCGGTGACGCCGCAATATTTGCAGGGAGTGGCAGCGGAGCGTGAACTGTCGCTTGTGAAGAAGATCGCGCTGGGGTCGATTCGCAACAAGCTGATTTTTATCCTGCCGGTGGCGCTGCTGCTGAATCACTTTTTGCCCGCTCTGTTGCCGATCATCCTGATGGTGGGCGGCACCTACTTGGCCTTTGAAGGTGCGGAGAAGGTCTGGCACAAGCTTTCTGGCAAGCATGACGACGACAAGCCAGCGGTAGAGAAGGGGCCGGAGGCCGAGAAAAAGATCGTGAGTGGTGCCATTCGAACCGACCTCATTCTGTCCGCTGAAATCATGGTGATCGCGCTTTCAACCGTTTCCCATCAAGGGTTCTGGTCGCAGATGATGAGCCTGGTGGTGGTCGCGTTTTTCATCACACTTCTGGTGTATGGGGTAGTGGCGCTGTTGATCAGGATGGATGATATCGGCCTGAAGCTTGCCCAGCGGGATAGTTCGGGAGTGCAGACCATGGGCCGTGGTTTGGTGACTGCTATGCCCAAGGTGCTAGCGACCATCTCGGTCGTGGGAACCGTCGCCATGCTCTGGGTGGGTGGGCATATCCTGATGGCCAATCTGGGTGCCGACGGTACGGGTTGGTTCAACGCGCCCTATGAGTGGGTACACCATATTGAGCTAGGCATTAGCGAGGCAACCGGTGCCTTGGGCGGCACGCTGGGCTGGAGCTTTAATACGATGTGCTCAGCGGTGATTGGTTTTTTGGTGGGCTCAGTGGTGGTGGGTGTGATGCACCTACTTCCCGGTAAGAAGGCGCATGCCGAGTAGGTGCGCGCCGCGAAGTAAGTATCAGGCATCTAAATGCCCGCCATAAAGGCGGGCATTTTTGTGAGATAGGGTGACGGTATTTCCCGTGACCTTACTTTGCCAGCGCCGCTGAATATTGCTGACCGGCGCTCGCCCAGGCAATGACGGCCAAGCCTAAAGCGATCAGCGAAAGGATGGCGCCCGCCCAGTTTGGAGAGGCCAAACCGAACCCGGCGGCAATCGTCGCGCCACCCACCCATGCGCCGATAGCATTACCCAGGTTGAACATACCGATGTTCACCGACGCTGCCATGGTGGGCGCTCCTGCTTGGCTGGCACGGTCCATCACCAGTTTCTGGATCGGGGAGACGGTGGCGAAGCCAAAGGCGGCCATAAGGAAGACCGAGGCCGAAGCCACAACGCTGTTCCCAACGCCGAGCCAGAAGACGAAAAGTACCGCAGCCTGCGCGGCAAGGGTCACAAACAGCGTTCCGAAAAGTGAACGGTCAGCAAAGCGACCACCTATCCAGTTGCCAACCGCCAGACCCAGCCCGAACAGAACCATCAGTTTTGCCACACCGGTGTCGGAAAACCCTGCCTCTTCGACCATCATCGGGGCGATATAGGTAATAGAGGTAAAGAAGGCGGCAGGGCCGAAGACAGTGATGCCCATGGCGAGCAGAACCTGTGGGTCTACGAAGGCACGTAGTTCACTCTTCAAGGCGATGGCCTTGCCCGCTTTGATTGAGGGTACTAGCAGCGCGACGCTGATGACGGTGATAAGACCGATCCCGGCGATCAACCAGAACACTAGCCGCCAGCTGTAGACTTGCGCGAGCCAGGTGCCAGCAGGTACACCAAACAGGTTTGCCATCGTTAGCCCGGAGAACATGAAGGCGATGGCACTTGCTTGACGGTCTTTCGCTACCAGAGAGGCGGCGATGATGGAGCCAATACCGAAGAAAGTACCGTGGTTGAATGCCGTTAAAATACGGCCCGCCAGCGCGATAGGGAGCGTCGGCGCCACTGCCGTGATCACGTTGCCTAGCGTGAAGATGAGGGCGAGGCTGATTAGCATCGTTTTACGTGGCACCTTGGCGCCTAGAATCGTCAGGATGGGCGCGCCCACGAACACGCCTAACGCGTAGGTGGTGGCCATTAAACCTGACGTGGGTATATCGACGCCGAAATCCCTGGCGATTTGGGGAAGGATGCCAGCGACAACGAATTCAGTCAGTCCGATACCGAATGCGCCAATCGCCAACGCGAAAAGTGCTAATGGCATAATAGTGTCTCCGTATATGATATTTTCAATCGAATGTGGTTCGGTTATATTTATTTTATTGAAAATAATATTCGGAGGTAAAACGATAATGGTGCCGTCAGATAAAGAAACAGATGCTATTCGGCAGATAAAGCATCATCCGGCTGAACTTGATTCAATTGACCGAAAAATATTAGGCGCTCTCGCCGAAGATGCGTCGCGTAGCTACGCTGAACTCAGCAAGATTGTGCATCTATCCGCCCCCGCTGTGCATGACCGCGTAAAAAGGCTAAAGCGCGATGGGGTCATCAAGGGCACCGTCGCCATACTTGACGGCTGCAAGCTTGGTCGGACGCTGCTGACCTTCCTGCTGATTGATACCAGTAGCTACAGCGCCACGCGCAAACTACTGGCTTTTGCTGGCAGGCCCGAAGTAGAAGAGCTGCACACCGTGGCAGGAGATGGCTGTGTGCTCATTAAAGTACGCGCGGCTAACACCGAATCTCTCGAAGACTTCCTGATGGAGATTCAGAGCCTTGAAGGCGTCAGGTCTGTCCGCAGCTACATTGCGCTTTCAACCTTCCTGGAAAGAGGCCCATCGCCAGATTAGGTAACCCTCTCCAAAGCAGGGTGGAAAGGGGCGACGGGCCTAAAGAGTATCTTTGAGGTGGGGCCCTTGGCAGGACACTTATCGAGACCTCGCCTTGAGCGATACAGGCGAGGGGTCGGTAACCACGAAACTTAGAACTTATTTACCTCAGTTGTTCAGCCTATTTTGAAGCGCTCGTTGCTTGTAGAGCGCCCGTAGCTGCAACGGAATACCAAGAATTAGGGCAATCAACAGTACACTTTGTACGCCGAGCAATAACGGGTCATCCAGATTAGTCACCAGTGGATCTCCGACAGGTAGCCGCCTCAAACTTTCACTGACGGTGGGAACCATTAACATGAAGATGCTGATGCTCAGTAAAACAGTTTCGACATATTTGCCGAATCGCTTCGTTATGGGCCACTTGGCGATACCATATCCCAACAAAACCACTCCGAGCGTGATGGTGGCAACGATTGAGCTTATGGACTGATGCGCAATTGGATAGACCGTGAGCGCGCCTAGCAACATGAACCAGAAATAAGCGCGACCTGCCATGGTGTTGGGGGCAACTCGACCATGTTTAACAAGCATATAGATAGCAAGAGGAATGGCCGGAAGGCTTCCCACAGTGTGTAACCAACCAAGAGGTGAAATGTCCATATAGGGTTCCTTATGATAATTTGAAAAACTCTGTACCTATCTTCTAGTAGGTAGCGTGTAGTGGATAGTGTGTAGCAGGTAGTTAGTAAGGCGCAGCTTTGCTGCAAGGTAGTGCGTGTTTCTGTTTTAGGAGAAGGTGCTGTTAGCCATCTTATTTATTTCATTGAGCAGCAAGCCCAGCAGGCAGCACGTCTTGCTCCAGGCTGTTGTGTCTACTTGATATCCAATGCTCAGTTAGGCGGGAAGCCGATGACCGGCGTCTCGATTTGGCGCCTGTTCGTTTGGGTAGGGCAGGGTTGTAGAACGGAACCCACACGCCAAGGGCCCAGGCGTGGCTCAAATTTATAGAGATACTCACCGGGTCAGGATAATAAACGTCATCCATGAAGGCTTCCCAAGCGAGTGCTTGATCGAGTGCTGCAGGTGCCCGAAGAGGGGGCGTATGTAGGTCGGTTTTTTCAGCCGCTAGGAAAACAACGTCAGCATCCCATTTGCCGCCCTTCAGAAACTGCTCAGCATATCTTTCCTCTAGAGGTGGTGTGGTGGCCTGAAGCGCAATAGTGTCGCAATTGAGCCAACTGGCATCAAAGATGCCGCTGCCTGGATGGGAATGGCACTGTCTCGGCGCTCTGCCCGTATCGTGATATATAGACAACCTCGAGAGGGTGACCAGTTGCGACACTGAGTCGAAGGTTCCTTTTGATTCAAGAAGCTGCTGGTGTTTTATCTGCTCGTTCAGGAAGGCGAGAAACTGTCCACTTTCCGCTGAGGGGGGGATTTTGTCGATGCGTTCCTGTGTGCTATCAGTCTCTTGAAACGCAGCCAACTCCGATAGTGCGGCGGGCTGCGACACGGAGTCGGAGGAATCCACGGACTTAAGAGCATCTTGGTGTTTTATCTGCGCAGTCAGCAGGGGGAAGAACGGCTCCTCTGATATTTTAACCCCTCTTTGCCCATGGGCGCTGGTTCTTGTTGTCCCCGTGTGGGAAGTTCTCATTGTAGCTGCGGGTGAGCTGCTAATTGGGTACATCATGCGATCCACCTCCTGGCACTGATGAGACATGCTGCTAGCAAAACGGAAAGCAGCAAGGTAGCTACCGCGAGGGGCAGGCTTAAGCCGCTGCCGTACGGCATTTCCTTTGCTGGCAAGAGGAAAGTCGTATCGTTATATCCAGTCATAATCGTCATCTCGCTCCTATTGCTAAATTAATGGCTCGTTCGTGGTGTACCCATAGCCTCAACGAAGCGAAGTGCCATACCATCTAGTCCACGCTGTTCATTTCGTCATAGCGGCCGCTTCCGTCGATCCTCCTCTCTAGCGCATCCCCAAAGTGGCGCCGAGAATGATTCGGATAGAATTCTTCGCATATTTTTCTCATTAGCTTCCTACTAGAAGGTAGGGTTAAGGGACGAATTGAAGGTTCCCTGGATGCGATATATTGGGAGAACCCATCGGAGTGTGGTTAGTGATATTTACCTACTAGAAGGTAGGCTGTGTCGATAAATGAAAACTGCCTTTTTACTTACCCTGATCATTGATAAGTCGTTCGATTAAGGGTTCGGTAACAACGCTAAATACTTTTTCGTCGCCGTAGACTCTTGCCGACAGCATGGCGCCATGCACGGCCGCCATGAAGCTTTCCGCTTCAGATTGCGCGGTCCCGGTAAGTGAAAAGGCATTTTGCGTCGCCCCTTCCTCTATTACAGAGGCCAGCCACGTCGATAGCGTTCGGAAATGAGCCCTCACCTCAACCACAATCTCTGGAGGTAACACCGGGATTTGGCTCGCGAGTAATGCGCACACACAAAAGCTGCTCGTGGGATCGCCAATACACGCCGTCCAGTAGTTGATATAGGCGCGCAGTTGGTCTGCTGGGTCGGTATTATAGCTTTTTACTGTAGCCAATCCCGCTTTCGCCTCTTCACGATAAAGCTGCAATAGCGTTCGGACTAAATCGACTTTGCTGGGAAAGTGATGGTGAATGCTTGCCTTTCGAATACCGACAACGTCGGCAATATCAGCATAACTGAAACCGTTATATCCGCCCGCAATGATCAAGGTGCGCGCGCAGCGGATGATTTCGTCAGAAGTGTTAGTCAGTTTAGTCATGCACTAAACCTACCTTCTAGTAGGTTTGCTGTCAAGAAGCCCGACGTAAAATTTAGAGGATGTGGCGCGGTAAGTTACCTCGACTTCATCTGCTCAACAATCCGTGCAGCATCTTTCGCCGGAGGCCGGCCGAAAGTGCGGGCATATTCCCGGCCAAACTGCGTGGAGCTTTCGTATCCCACTTCGTGAGCTGCCTCCGTGACACTGTAACCAGTGGAAATCAGTAGTGTCCGAGCCTTAAGCAGCCGCACCTGCTTCTGATACTGCAAGGGGCTGAGCGCCGTTACGGCTTTGAAATGGCGGTGGAACGCCGAGACGCTCATGGCTGCTTCCTTGGCCAGTGCCTCCATCCGTAAGGGCCGTGCATAGTCGTTACGAAGTCGCTGAATGACCTGGTGCACCCGTGCCAGGGCGGAGTCTGGTGTGGCGATGTCGCGCAGCATCCAGCCCATTGGCCCCTGAAGCACCCGGTAAAGAATCTCCCGCTCGTAGGCGGGTGCAAGCGCCGCAATGTCGGCTGGATGCTCTATCAGGCGCAACATGCGCACCCAGGCATCGAGCAGTTCCGGCGTCACGGCTGCTACGGAAAACCCCGTGGCATGCCCGGCGCTGCTGCCAGCATTAGGCAGTTCCGAGAGCAGGCCTGCCAATAGGGTGGCGTCCAGCGTCAGGCTTACCGCAAGGTAGGGATCTCCCGAGTCGCTACTGCGTACAACCCCCGCTGCAGGCAGATCAACCGACATCACAAAATAGGTCGCGGGGTCGTAGTGCAGGGTGCGCCCGCCCACGGTCATGGATTTGCTGCCCTGCAGGATCAGGTTGACCATGGGGTCGTACACGGCGGCAAGCTCGTGTTCTGGAATGGCGCCTTGCACCATCGCCACCCGGGGAATACCGGTCTCGGTGCGGCGGTTTTGTGCATGGGCAGCCAGACGGCGGAGTTCGTTGAGTTGTTCTTCCATGGCGCTATTGAATGCCAGACCAGGGGCAGAGGCAAGCGAAAAGCAGAAATAGGCAGGATTGCGGTAGGAACAGGCGGGGCGTTAGGTGAGCAGGTGCCTATGATGGGGAGACTAAATCTCACTGGAGCGACACATGAATACTATCGTCATTACCGGAGGTAGCCGGGGTATCGGCGCAAGCACGGCACTGGAGTGTGCACGCCGTGGGCTGGGCGTCATCCTCACTTACAAGAGCAATGCCGAGGCCGCGAGCGAGGTCGTGCGGCGAATAGAGGCGGCGGGAGGCCAGGCGCAGGCGCTTGAACTGGATGTTGGCGACATTGGCTCCCTGGCAAGTTTCCGGCAAGCGGTGGAACAAACGCTACGTACCAAGTGGAACACCCAGTGGCTGGGCGGGCTGGTCAACAACGCCGGATACGGGCTCTTTAACCCCATTGAGACCGTCACCGAGGCGCAGTTCGATGGCCTGATGAACGTGCATCTAAAAGGGCCGTTCTTTCTGACGCAGACGCTGCTGCCGCTGCTGGAAGAGGGCGCGAGCATCGTCAATCTGACCAGTGCCACGACTCGCGTGGCCACGGCGGGCGTTGCCCCCTACGCGACATTCAAGGGTGGGCTGGAAGTGCTGACGCGCTACATGGCGAAGGAGTTTGGTGAGCGCCGAATTCGCGTTAACGCTGTCTCGCCTGGGCCCATTCGCACTGAACTCGGCGGCGGTTTGAATGCAGAGTTCGAGGCGCTGCTGGCCTCGCAGACGGCCCTAGGCCGGGTCGGTGAGCCGGAGGAGGTCGCTCGTGTGATCGCTTCGCTACTGACCGAGGATGGCGGTTGGATCAACGGCCAAAACATTGAAGTTGCTGGTGGCTACGCCATCTAAAGTAGGTCATCTAAAGGAGTGTCCCATGCTTGATCATATTTTCCTCACGGTGAGCGATACCGAGCGTTCCATTGCTTTTTACGAGCGAGTGCTACCCCTTTTGGGAATTACTAACCGCCACGATTTTGACGGCCATGATGGCCCGCCTGGCCACCCTGATCTGAAGGGGTTCGGCGCCAAGGGGCGTGTGTTTTTCTGGCTAAGGCAGGGAGAGGCGGTGCCCGGTGCGGTGCATGTGGGCTTCGTGGCAGCGTCCGAAGAGGAGGTCAATGCCGCCTATGCCGAAGCCATGGCGGCGGGCGCCACCGAGATCCATCCGCCTGGGCCTCAGCTCCACTATGACCCCCGCTATTACGCCGCACAGGTCAGGGATCTTGACGGCTACACCCTTGAGTTTGTCTACAAAAGCTGGCAGCACTGACCATGAAAACATTGATGATCTATGGCGCCGCCGGTTACACCGGTGGCATGGCGGCAGAGCACGCTGCATCCGCGGGTATTCACCTGGTTGTCGCAGGGCGTGTGAAGGATCGTGAGTCGCTGGACATATTGGCAGGGCGTTTAGGCGCTGATATTCGGCTCTTTTCGCTCGATGACCCAGAGGCAATCGCAAGGAGCCTTGAAGGCATCTCTGTTCTGCTCAACGCCGCCGGGCCTTTTATGAACACGGCCAAGCCGCTGATGTCGGCCGCCATTCGTGCTGGCGTGCACTACCTCGATTTCTCGGCTGAACTCGACACTTACCGGCAAGCGTTGGCGCTCGACGGGCAGGCGCGTGCTGCGGGTGTCATGCTGCTGCCGGGAAGCGGTGGCAGCGTCGCGATGCTGGGAAGCCTGGCGGGGCATGCCGTGGCGCGAGTCAGCAACCCGCGCAAGATCAGTATCGCTTTGAAGGTGGCGGGGGGAATGTCGAGAGGGTCGGTGACCAGCGCGAGCCAGAACATCACGACGGAGACGCTTCATCTGGTCGGCGGCGAACTCGTTGCACGCAGCCCAGAGGAGGTGCGCGATTTCGATTTTGGCGAGGGCCCGCTATCGTCGTTCCCTGTCACGCTGCCCGACCTCGTGACCCTCCACCAGGCGACAGGCGTGCGTGATATCGAAACCTTCGTGCATGTGGCGGCGGGTGCGTTCCCCGATGGAGACGTCAACGAACTCCCAGCGGGGCCAAGTTCCGATGAGCGGGCGGCGAACCGCTACCATGCGGTTGCCGAAGTGACCGATATGGACGGTTCGGTGGCGCGCTCGGTGCTGGATACGGTGAACGGTTACACCTTCACGGCCATGGCGGCGGCAGAGGCAGCCCGGCGAGTACTTGCCGGTGAGGTGCAGCCTGGCTTCCAAACCCCTGCGGGCCTGTTCGGCCACGGCTTTGCCGAGAGCATCGCCGACACACGGATTATCGATGTTACGCCCAGCGAGGAGGGGGATTGACGTTAGCTGGAAGCGAACTCCACGTCCAAAGCGCGCCCGGCGACCTCGGCGCACCCAACGAGCTTTTGCTGAGGCAGCCCAAGACAGGCATAGGAAGAGAGGCCGCGCAGCGTGAGTAGGACATAGTCGGTGATTTGGTCGACATCCCCCGAGGGGCAGAAGTTGGCGACGTAGTCATGGATGGCATCGCTAATGGGTTTGGCCAGCGTGGCAGCCAACGCCGCTGCTTGCTGGTCGTCCGCCCGCATTGCCTCTGTCACCATGCACCCGCGCAATACCGGATCGTGCGTGTAATGTTTGGCTGCGGCAATGAACAGGCCGGTGAGCACCTCGGCGGGAGAATCATCCGAGGAAAGGATCTTGTCCAGCGGCAGTATCTGCTTCGCCATATAACTCTGCAAAGTACGCTCGAATAGCGCCAACTTGCTTCCGTAGGCGGCATACAGACTTGGCGGTACGATATCCAGTGCCTGGGTAAGCTCTGCGATCCCGACCGCGTCATATCCTCGTGCATGAAAGAGCGCCCGCGCGGTCTCGATACCTTGTTCACGGTCGAACGCAGGTCTGCGCGTGCGGGCGGTCTTGATTTTTATGGACTGATTGGCCATGGCAACGGCTACCTAAAATGAAGCTCAACGCAAGTGTTCTGCTATCGATCACTACTTCTGCTATCGATCGCTACATAATACTTGCGCGAAGATTTAATGCCAAATATAGTGATCGCTATATTCAGTCAGAGGCAACATCCATGCAATTCGAAAGCAAAGTAGCTTTGGTGACAGGCGGTTCTTCAGGTATCGGCCTTGGCATCGCCACGCATCTCGCCCAGTTGGGTGCCCACGTCATCATCACCGGTCGCGACCCTGCTAAGCTGGCGCAAGCAGCTCAAAGCATTGGACCAAACGTTTCTTCAGCCGCTCTGGACGTCACGAAAGTCGCGGAAATCGACGCGCTTTACGAAACCGTGCGGCGTGACCATGGTCGCCTCGATATTCTCGTGGCCAATGCAGGTGGCGGGCAGATCATCCCTCTCGGGTCGCTTACCGAAGAGCATGTCGACAGGACATTCGATACCAACGTCAAGGGGGTCATTTTTACAGTGCAGTCGGCACTCTCGCTCATGGCTCCCGGCAGTTCGATCGTCATCGTGGGTTCCACCTCGTCGATCAATCCCTCACCTGGTCTGAGCGTCTACGGTGCATCGAAAGCAGCAGTGCGCACCCTTGTTCGAGCCTGGATCCAAGATATCAAAGGCACCGGCATTCGTATCAACTTGGTCAGCCCTGGCCCGGTTCACACGGAAAGCCTTGAGAGCTTCTTCCCGCCAGACCAGGCTGAAGCGGCTTTCGAATATCTGAAGGGGCAGAGCATGGTCGGCCGGATCGGCACGCCGAAAGACATTGCGCACGCAGTTGCCTATCTCGCAAGCGACGATGCGGCCTACACCAACGGCATAGAGTTGTTCGTAGACGGCGGCGCCTCTCAAGTATGACCGCACGGTCAAGCCTTTAGCTATAGCCACCGATCTGCTGATGGATCAGCAGATCGGTGGCCCGCTCCTGAATCTGCGCGAGCCCCCTGGTGATAGCTAAGCCGATGCCTTTGTTGGCGCCGCTTGCCGCTTGCCAGGCATCACTTGGCCTCCTGTTCGTCCGGGACGGCGACGTGGTGGCTGATGTCACCGAACAGACGCGGGTCGACTGCGCGCGACGCGAAACGCCATGCGCCGTCGTGAAGCTCGAACGTGTCAACATACCGGCCAGTCACGATCGGCTGCAGCGGAAAGCCGGGAAGTTCCTGATGAACGGTGAAATAGCTGACCGCGCTGGCGCTGGTGGCGCTCTTGATATCGATAAGAACGTTCGAGACGGAGTGCCAGGTCCGCGGGGTTTCGTCCACATGATACTGGAGGTTCGTGCGGAGAAAATTCGCGATGTCGTCACGACCGGTGACATAGGTGTCGATGACCTTGAACTGGGCATGGGCGAGAAGCTCGGCGTTCGCGTCGACCTTCCCGAAATCCAGGTTGTGGACATAGGCGGCGAGCAGGCGGCGAATCTCGCTCTCTATCACGAGGCGGTCGAGAGCAGTAAGCGTGGTTTCGGGAGTGGGCATAGTCTTCCTTCACAGAGTTAAAGAGAGAGTTAAAGAGAGAGTTAAAGAGATTACGTCTATAGCGTGCTCGGCCTTGAGAGACTGGAGAGTCAACGCTCGGATGGCTGCTGACAGACGACCTCAACATTGACGCCATCGGGATCCAGGACATAGGTGGCGTAGTAGTTGTCGTGATAGTGGGTGCGAATGCCTGGTGCGCCGTTATCCTCCCCACCCGCT
>TARA_R110001583_G_scaffold194648_1_pt1 | contig 22340 bp, 12 predicted proteins | sample TARA_R110001583 | Tara Oceans TARA_R110001583 (sample SAMEA4398432) | marine metagenome | biome: Polar Biome; feature: [MES] marine water layer (ENVO:01000295) within the mesopelagic zone...; material: water (ENVO:00002006), including particulate matter (ENVO:01000060) such... | reverse complement strand
GATTTCGGCGTGGGTTTTAGATGGGGTTGTTTGAGCGCTTACGTTGAGCAGGCTAGAGCGGTACTTTTCTCAATGGGTAAACCTGAACTTATCGAAGAGTCATGTAATAAGGCATTCAAGCAATTACAGAGCGGATATCTAGACGAGGGGCACAGTTTCACTTTCCATAAGCGACACTTAGGTAACTTGCCACCAGAGCTTAGAATTTATATTGGGTGCGCTACGCAGTTATATGGGGATTTAGACAGAATTCACTTGATTAAGGCGCATATGACATCTGGTAAGGTCAGTCTAATGAGATACGACGATTGGGATAAAGATGAACCCCTACTAGTGGAACGCATTAAAATTAAAATGCGAGATCAAGATGTTGATTTTTTTGATTATGGTGATAGATTTGAGTCGCCGTCTTTGAGCAATAAATCCGACTTTTAAAATTTAATCAGAATATAAAATAGGTAATTTACTCAATGAAACCAGAAAATATAGTGGTTGCGCTTGAAAAATTTTTTTTCGAAATTATAGGACAATTATTACCTGGTTTTTTATTGCTAGTTGGTCTTAGTTTTTTATTGCCAGATAAATATGTAAGTATTCTTACACCTACTTCAAATGTCGGGTATTGGGCAATTGTTGGAGTTGCTTATATAATGGGCGGAGCATTGACTACCATTGGAAGCTATGCATTTATTCCACTCTACTTAAGTATTGTTAAATTTCCTATTATTTCATGGATATATAGTGCTCGAATGAAAAGCACTCTTCAAACGAACAATGAAATTGATGAAAAACTAATTGTGTCTGAGCCTTATAAAATTATTTCATCCAAATTCGATGAAGTCCCTAAGATTAGTACAATAAGAAATATCGCAATGTCTTCGATAGCCCAGCCGGATAAAGAAACAACAATACGATTTATGTTTCTTAGTCTTCTGAGTCAAGGAGTTGCAACTGGTTTTTTTATATTAGCATCTGTCTACTCCGTGAAAAATTTTATAGAGCTAGGTATTAGTTGGGACACAATTTTTGGTATTGGTACTACAATAGCTATAGCATTCTTCCTTGTCTTACCTTTCGTAATCCGGGAGCGAGAGTTTTATGATAGAGCTCGACGGCTTCCAATAGATAGCTATTTGGCTATTTTAAAATCAGAATCGAAAATCTATCCTGAAAAAATAAATATAAAAACTGTTTACTTGTCAGGAGGTCATCGTTCAGGGTGGCAAGAAAAAGTAAAAAGTAGTGTTAAAAAATTTAATTACTTAGATCCAAGTCAGACTGGGATAATAGACCCCAAGCTCTATACGGAGTGGGACTTGCAAGCTATAAAAAATAGCGAAATAATATTTGCATACTTTGAGGGTAATAATCCCAGTGGTTATGGATTATCACTGGAGTTAGGTTATGCAGCCGCTTATGGAAAATTTATCATTTTAGTCGATGAGAAATCATCCTCTACGCCTGAAATTTCTCGTTACATAAAAATTGTTAGAGAGACAGCAAACGTAGTTTTTGATGATTTAGATAGTGCAATACGCTATCTAAAAAATTTGGCGTAGTTACCATCCTTAAGTAAGATCAGTGCTTCTTATAATTATATTTAGAATTCAAATAATTATCTATAGCCTCAATACAAGATCAGTCATCTTTCCAATACTGGATAGCTAAGTGGACGAGTTGGTCAAATACGGTTGGTTCAGTAAAACCGACCTGTACACTCATCGTCTGTCCTTCAGTCTTTACAATGCCGTGACCGTAACCTAGGAGGTTTTCCGCACCTGATTCACCAAGTATAATTTCCGAGTTCAGATCTCGGTCTACTTTTAGGGCAATTTTTGTATCTAGGTTAGCTCGCAGCAAAGGAAAGACTACGTCATTACTGGGTCTTTGGGTTGCAAGCACTAAGTGGACGCCTGCTGCACGTCCTTTGGAAGAAAGCCTTACAATTATGTCTTTTGCATCCTTCTTGAATTCATTGTCCAAAATCCAGTCCGCTAATTCGTCAAAGAACACAATCTCTCTGGACATACGCTCATCAGGAAAACGCAGATTGTAGGCTTCAATATCTTTTAATCCCAAGTCTTTAAGTTGCACATAACGTTCATTCATTAAGTGTTCAACTTCTTTGAGCCTAATCACTGCCTCCTCTTTATCTAGCACAACAGGGTGGGCTAAATGAGCAGAGTTGGAATAGGATGCAAACTCTACTTGTTTGGGATCAAAGAGCCTTAGCCGTAAATGCTCTGGCGTGTTGGTCATAATCAAATCAGTAATCATATTGTTCATCAATATCGATTTTCCTGATTTGGTTTGGCCACCAATTAGCGCGTGAGGGCTTGCTCCATCAAGTTTGAAAAAGCAACAATTCTCACCAAATTCATTTTGACCAATGAGAATTTTATTGTTAAATCCATTTTTAAGCGTTTTTTTCCTCTCGGAAAGAGTTCGTTTTATTAACTCAGAAAAATAAACCGTTTGCCGTTTGTCTCGATCAAAAACCAAAACCATAACGCCTGATTCTGGATAAACTTGCCGTAGCGATAAACCTACAACTGACAGAAACGTACCGCGCATATTGGTGATTTTGCTTGCATTCAGGTTTACATCGCCGAGTAGTTTAATAACAATCGAGTTTGGAGTAATTAGCGTATCTGAAAAATTTGATGGCAAATTTGAATGGCTGAGGATTTTGCGAACCCCAGTTTTGACATGTTCCACGTCGATTGGATTATCTTCCCCAATCTCGGTATTGCTGTCTAGAAAAGCAAGGCATCTGTCAATAAGGTCTAATACGGATTTTTCATCTGTTGATGTTTGAACGGATAAAGGCTCGGCTCGCGAATCTTGTGGCTCTATAATTTTTTCTGAAGATGTTGGTGCCTCTTCTGCTTCATCCACCTCTTCAATGGCTACTTTTTCAACAGGTTCAAGGCTGGATTCTAGTGCAGTGGGAGTCTTTTCCAGAATAGTTTGATTTATTGAGGGGCGCGCTAACTGACTTCTATTCAGCTCCAGCGGCGTGAGCTTAGCGGCAATATCCAAATCTAGAGCTGTAGAAGAATCGAGCATGTGCTTAAACACTTTTTTCGTATCTTGAAAGCTAAGGGATATTTGATTCAGATATTCAGATTCATAAATTTTGTAAAAATCAGATTTTATTGAGTCATTATCATAGTGAAATAGAACTGATAATCCATATAAGTTGATGTGAACATTCTCTTTATCGAGATTTAGTAGGTTGCCAAAATCAAAAACATTGGGTGAGAATTTGAAATTACCAATAGCAAACTCAAGGAATTTGTTAAGCCAATAGCAAAAATCAAACGCCAATGCTGTTTCCAGCATTGATCTGACCAGCTCACAAGTGGATTTTAGCTGCTTACATGATTTTACTGTTTGTTCAACAGAGCCGTTGATGAGCTTTGATTCGCAAATGACAATATTGATCGATATTCTACCATCGACATCATGACTCAAATACATCCCCATAAGATCAGAAAGGTAATTGACCGAGCGACCGATGGATTTTAAGGCATCATCTTCAACGGAAGATTTAAACCAGCCAATATAATCGTCGAGATGAACCCAAAATATTTCAGCAATCTTATCTTGCTCTTTAAGTAGGGATTGTATTAATACAGTAGAACCTGCTGTTCCTACAAGGTCATGTGAAAAATTTCCGTTCCCAACAGATTTAAGAAGAACATCACTACTAAAAGAATTTGAGAGCGTGAATATCTTATCAACAACAGAAGGTATGTTATCAGGGTGTACAATTCTCCATTTTCGCAAACTGCTATCAAGATTCGTTGTGATGTAGTGAGTTTCTTTCTCCGTAATGATCGCTAGAGATCTTTTTAAACCTTCACCTTGCACATAACGTAGGACTCGACGATCCCCTAATCCAAGTGGACTGCCCATATTCTCGCTTAGGTTCAGCGTGTCTTTGCAAAGCAAATAATCATAAATTACCAACCAATTACTTTTGGCGAGCCCTTTGTTGATCTCGTCTTTAAGTTCGGTTTGCGCAACCTCCCGACAAAACGATATGGTGCCTGGCTTACCTGCACAACGCATAAAGGCTTTTTGAAAGTTAGCTGCTGTAACATCAAATATATGATTGTTGAGAGCGAAAGACGATTTTTTTGTAATTGGATTAGAAGGGATTTTACGTGAGGCACAATATTCCCAAAAGACACCACTATTTGAGGAAACTACATATTTCGGAGCGTCTAACGACAATACATTTGTCGTGTATAGTGGGTCGAAGCTAAACAAAAGATCAACTTCACCCTCAAGAACTTCGTCTAGAGTGCTTACAACGCGGACTTTAATATTACTGTCAATCTTGCTGGCATCAAAACTCTCGCAAATTCTTTGGTATATTACATCCAGTAGGTGACGGTCATTACAGGTGAAAGTGATGGAAAGTGATATTTGATCTTCTTGATCTTCCGATAGTTTTAATAGCTCATCATAAACAGTGAGAACATGTTCGTAGGATAGCAGTCCACTACACATAACTTGCAAGTGATGACGTTCATTTGGAAAGGTCTCTAGAAATTTGTCAGTGGTAGCCTTGATGACAGAGCGGATTTCCTTTTCGCGCAGAGCGTTCTTGGAATTTGCTAGTGATGTATATTCATAATATCCAAAGCGGGATTGGGTGCATACGAGGTCAAGCCATTCGAGTCTATCGTTCTTTCGTAGAAACAGGCTTTTACCGTAGGTCTCATTTAGTTCCGCGATTAATTTAGCTAAAACACCATCATCTTTATTGCCAATACAAAGGCGTTTACTTTTGTAGGAAGCGGCAACATCCCTAAAGATTTTATTCTTTTGGGCAGTCATTAGAAGGCTATAAGGCGACCACGGTAGATAGACCGCGTAATCGGTATTATCACCTACAAATAGGGTGTGAGCCGTGATAAATTCATAGAGAAGCTCTCTAAAGCTCTCCCCAATCTCTGTTCGGGAAACGAGAAACTCTAATAGTTCATTGAAGGAATGTTCGAACGACGACAGCTCAACGAGTAGGGGGGTTCTCAGCGTGGAGTCAACAGCATTTTTCCACTCAATGACAAACTTATCATAGATTTCTATAAACGTATCATGATCTTTTTGTGTAAGGTGGCGGTGCTGTAAAAGCTGGGATAAGAGATCACTAATACCGCTTTCTTCTTTATCTGCTTTCCTTATCAGTTCTCCGCGCCTCATTCGTGTGCTAACAGACAAAAACATTTGGCTGTTGCTAATTGTCGGGCTACATTCCGAGCGCTTTACAAAAAGTGGATCAATTGAAATTTTGTGTTTGTGACAATAGCCTTTTCTATCAAGAACCTTGGGGAAGTCCGTAAACTTAGCTGACTCAAAGCCAAAGGGATTAAAATACCATTTCAAATCCCAAGATTCGGATGGTGAGCTAGGGTCTTCGCTGTATCTAATGACTCTAAAATAAAGCTCATTTGCAGACTTTCCGTTACGTCCTTTCTTGAGTTCCTTATTACTTGGGTCTAGCAGATCAGTCTCTGAAAAAGGCTTGGGGTAATCGATCTCAAAGTTTTCCCCCAAAAGCGCCCAAAAATCCGATAATCCGCGATATTCGTTAAAGAAAAATTCTATTGCATCTCTATTTTTCTTTTGCAGCATCCGCTTGGAGCGATCTTTAGCAAGAGAAAGCTGAATTTTGTCTGAGCCAATATCTGCCATGAATACCGATTTTGAGAGTACGGTAAATAACCCCTCTATGAAATCATTGCACTCCGTAATCTTACTGCTGCTGATCTCTTTCAGCCATGCTTTTTCGAGTTTGGAATTCTCTGAAAGGTCTTTTGAGTGGGTGAAGTAAAATGATCGTAAATCATTCTTCTCTGGCTTTTCTGCTTTGTTGTCCACTAGCTGGACTATCTCTGAATGAGCGTCAGAGATACGAATATCATTATCAGCAAAAAATTGAATGGTTTCTTCGCCGAGCTTGAATTTGGTTGCTGTCTTTTTTGGCTGTAGTACCGAGCTAAAAGGCGCATGAGAATCATAGTCTTTCTGGATGCGACATTGTAGTTCCTTTGCAGCTTCAGGATTTTGAAAGTAAACATTAAAATATTCATCCATCCGATCACAAAAATCTGAATATTCTGGCTCATCCTCTCGGATTGTGCTTAGATTTTCGTCAATCTCAGATTTATCGATTTCTCTAAATCGAACAATTGCTCCCCAAAAATCTATATCCATAAGAAGTGTATTTGATATTTGCTTTCGGAATGCTTTACGAAAATCTTTTCCTGCATCTTTCAGGGTTCTAAATTCATCTAGACGATTGATGCCCCCTAGATAGACGCAGTTACGACCGATAGCATCCCAGAGCAAACCATCACGTATCGTGTCCGATATTACATGATCAATAAACTCATTGATCTTGTCTATCTTAATAAACGGGCGGTTGTTCCATTTGTTGTTCGTCAATTCACTAACAAAAGAGGCAAGCTCTTTAACTTGATCTTGCGTAAATCCAATAGAGTTAGACTGAAGATGCTTGGCAATGTCTACCCATTGCAATGTTTCTGCAATATCAAAAACAATGCTTTGGTCTATTCTAGTGACTTGGTCATGTGTGGGCTTGGTTTCAGCGATAAACATCAAGCAGAAAAAATTGCCAACTCTATTTCTTTCATGAGTAAGATCCGCAAATGAATATTTCTCTATTTGCAGGTTTTGATAGTGTTCATGATCTTCAACGGCAATGATAAAGCCAGAATCGCTTCCTGTTAGCGCTATTTGTAGGTGTGACGCTTGAATGGTCTCCAGTAGCGCCTCTACCACTAGCGGGTCAAACTCTCTAAGCACGAGTCGTCCTGGCACCCCGTCGCCACTATTATTTTTGAGCCAGTCGTTATATTCAGACTCAACAAGTTTAAAGTAATACTGGGCTAATGATCTCACAGAGTATCCTCCAAATACGGGTTGACGACATAGCTACACGCATCTGATAGATGTCTCAACATCCCCATTTGATACAGCAGGACAGAAAGGTTTTTGGCGTTTCTGTTTAAGTCGCTTTGAAGAATTTCTGAGTCTTGACTTGGAGGCTGATCTATAAAGATGTTATATCGTTCCGTCAAAGCCTTCATGAATTTCCTAAACTCCAAGCGTTTTTCTGATCCTAATAGCGTAATCACCAAAGAATGTAAAAAATCCTCAGTGATGACATATCTGAAGCTCCGCGTGTTTTTACGTGAAACAAAGCCAATATGCCTGAAGCATATATGTGGATATCCGACGATATTTTTATTCAGATAATCCATCGCGTCCTCTGACGACTCTTTCAGAATGTTATCTCTATCGGCGGGATCTTCAGTGTCGTCGTACCATTCAAATAAAGACGGTACACTATTTGTTAGGGTTCTCTTCAGGCGGTTTCTCTGAGTTGAGACGCTTTGAATGGATGCCTTGCGAATACTATTAGTGGTCTTCGTAAGAACTTCCGCGATATAGGTAGGCAACCTGTTCTCCACACCATTTTCAGCTCCAGTATTTTGTTCACCTATACTGTAAATATAGTTTCCAGTGTGGAAACCAATCATATCGGAAAGTATTTTAATTTTGTCCAAGCGCTCTAGATCAAGATTAAGTGTCTTAATTACATCCTCTGCTAGCGTTTCAAAACATTGCATGCCTTCGTAAGGTAAATATCCAAGATTTCTTCGCTTATTGGATTCCAATGGATAGCGTTCTTCTTGGATTGCTAGTGATTTAGCAAGGTTTGAATAAGAATCTCCATCACTTTCTAACCATTCGCTAAACAATTCTTCAAGACGTAATCTACTGTCTTCGGAGCTTCTGCAAAGCATGAGATATACGATTTCACCGCCCCTTGAAAAGAAGCGCCTGTCTTCGCCTTCGGAGCCTTCAACACTATTGAAATCGCACCAGATATATTCGCGGCTTATGGGGAATATAAATTTTGAAGTCCATCGTTTGTTCGATAATGGATCAAAGGTCAGTGAACCTAATATTTTTAAAACATTATAAAAGTTGTTAAATGACTTATAGTTTTTGCGAATATGCTCTATATCGTCATCTTTGAAACAAAAATTATTTCCATCAAGGTTTTTCAAGAAATCAGATTGCCGCTCCCATTTTTCGGAGTCGGTAGCCTTTGAGCGGTATATGGTTTCTAGTATCTCGTTCTGATAGAGCAGAATGCGCAGCTTAAAGTTACGTTTATGCCTGAAATATAACGTATCGTTCTCTGGCGAAAATATATTTTTGATGAACCCTTGCCGCTTAGCTTGGTACTGATTTTCAATAACGCAAAATAGCTCAAAAAGCAGTAGCATCGGTGTTTGTTCAGGTCGAAAGCGATGCCCCCAAATATGTTCAACATATGGGATATTCTTCAAGCCATACATTTTCTGCACATCAATCATGTTGGAATTTTCTTCATCCATTTTGAACCTCCAATATGACCTGCTTGAATTCGCCATTTTGTATTGAATAAGTTTCAGTTCTCCTGTTTCTTCTGATAAGGGTTGATATTTTTGATCGAAGAATCAAAAGTTTTTTGTATAGTCTTGGGTCTGTGGTATTCGGCGGCGCTCCCCGTGACACATGTGTGAGATAGTCAAACAGTTCAACTGTTAGCGATAGCTTCACTTCGTGTTCGCGATTTACCTCCAATATCAGTACGGGTTCGATTCGCGCCCCTGATAGAGACATGTCATTTTTAATAGTCTTGATAACAATGTCTCGTTCACGAATGTCTTCTCCATGAAAAATAGAGATTGGTGTTATCGAACCTTGTCCTTTTTCTGGGATAAATAATCGGTCTCTTCCTGATCCTTCCGATATGTATCTGCCATGAAACACCCGATTGAGCGCGAGTATAATCATCGCGATAGTGTTCACATCTGTTGCGCGGTCGGAATAGCACAGGACATCATAAATATTTTCTCGATAAACACCAAAGTGGGCATATCGTTGGAGTTGGTACGCATTATTATCATTCTTCTGGTAGCAATAGAGCTGCATTCGAGATCGCCGCATGAGGGCATCCCAAAGCTCATTGTTAGCGTCTACGCCATCAATACGTCTGGCTTCAAATAGATTGTTGTTAATATCAAGAGGTATGGAGAAGGTGCGTTCGGATTTATGTCTAAGCAACCTATCCCAGTAATTAGTAGATAATTCCCCAAAACCAAGTTTATTAATTTCCGAGAATGGTCTGTTATAACGCATTTTGTGTGCGCCGAGATTCATCCCCCAAAAGCCTACTTCGATACTGGATTCTGAATCAAATATGGCTGGATGATCTATGTTAGACATGGCATTGCAGTTTAGTGTGCCGATTCCTGCATCCATATCAGCGATACGCAATGCTTTGGGCTTTGGCACGGAAGCGAGTAGAGTATTGGTCGCGAGGTTCAATAGTTCCCGAATGGTGAAATGTTCGTTATTGAGCTGAAGAAGAAGGATGATGTTGCTCAAGTTTTCTTTTATATGCGGTTCTGTTTTGAGTAAATGATACTTATTGTATATCGCGCAGGTTTTTTCCTCTTTTCCTGTACAGCCATTACAATCATTCCAGCCTGAATGACTAAGTATGGTATCGAAGATCAAGGCCATATTTTCTTTCGCGTTTAGCTTAGAAAGATTAATGAGGTTGACAATTTCTTGCCCATCACACTCGCTGAAGCCTAAGTTAATTTTATCTTCAATAATTTCTTTTAAAATTTTAGCTGTTGATTTCTCTTCTTTGGTAAAGGAGTTGTTTATAAAATTTTCCAACTCTTCAACCAGAATTCCGTCATTTACCGCCACCAAAATGGGCTTGGGGACGACTCTAGTGTCCAAGATGGTGATAAGTTCACGAATAAGACGATTCTTGTCTTCTTTAAGTTCAGAAAAATCCTTTACTACCGTACGTTCGTCCGTGCTGAAGTAGCTATTTTCATTCCATGTATTCTCATCAAATGCTTCACCGTCAAGTGCCTGAACAATGTCTCTGCAAAGTTTTGTTTTCCCATCCCCTGCGGTTCCAGTCAATATGATAAGATTGTGATTTTCTTTTGATTGGAATTTGGCGAGAATTTCTTGTTGCCAAGGAAATTTAATATCTAAAGGCTCATCAATGCCGAGCCTTTTAGCAACCTTTCTTACATATTCATCTTGTATTTGATTCTTTCCCTTACAATACCCCTCAAGGAACTTCACCCAATGATTATTTTTCCACGTCATAATCGTCCCTGCATTGTTGTTTTATTCTATAAGCTGCATATCAAGCACGCTTGGTCATAAGGGTCATCATCTATCATGTTTTTCAGTGTATCTTGCCATTTTTCAGATGATTTCTTGTTTGTAGCAATAATGCCTAGCTCTTTTTCTCGTTTTTCCGCGCGCTCCACCAATTCGTCAATGCTGCCTTGTGAAGACCATGTATAACCATGCCCCTTGATCGGGATTTCTCCATCTTTCCAGTCATATTTTGTGCGTGAGCGCTGTTCGTATTCTCTTGCTCGTTCAAAAAGTTCTGGGTGGTTTCGTTTTAAACCGAGCCATTCATCCTGTCGCTGGAAGAAGCAGAAGTAGCAGCCAGAACGAGAACGCCATTGATAATATTCTGGAATGCCAACGGAATCGCCAAGAATTTGAAATATGTCTTCTCTTATCAGTCCGTCTTCGATGAAGGGGAATACTGCTTTAATTGTATCTTTTTGGCTGATATAGCCTTCACGGTTTTCATCAGATCGAATACCGATATAGCTAACAACCAAGTCATCACCCACAAAATCTTCAAATGGTTTAATCTTCATCATGCGAGTACACCAGCGTTGCTGCGCCGATGGTAAGTATTCGTTGTGAACTTTTAACCAATGGTCGAAGTCTTTGCCGCTACTGAGGCGGACAATTTCTTTTCCTAAATAGGCTTCGAGCTTATCGAGAAAATCGTAAACCTCTTGAAGTTCTGCACCAGTATCAGTAAAAAAATATTCTACCTTCTCGTGAATTTCGGGATATTTATCCTTGATGTAAACAGCTAAGGCTGCGCTATCTTTTCCGCCAGACAAACCAAGTACATGACGCGCACCTTCAAGCGATCCTATATTCTTCATCGGTATTTTATTTTTAGCCATTTTTCACCTCTTTGATGCGTGCATTGCTATGTTTCTCGTTCGAGCTTGGTTTTCTACGTTCACTTAGAAACTCATCAACGACTTCGGCTAATGCTGCCAACTGTAGTTCGCTATCAGAATGCTTTTTAATGGCGTTATATATTTCTTCTTTACAACCCTGAATGGCTTCTTTACGACGACGATCAATTGTTACTACTTCGTTCACAGGCTCTTTGCCCTTTTTTAGCGATTTCAACAAAATCACATCAAATTCGCCGTCTATTTTGCTTTTTTCTTTGTCGTAATGAACTCGAAGCGTTTCAAGATCTAATATGCGTTTAGCATAGTCACTCAGTTTCACGTCAACTTCAGAGCAATCTGTATCCGTCCATTTTTTTGTTGGTTTTTGACCAAGGAACATCAACACATTTTCTAGCCAAGTCTCATCATCACCTTGTCGTTTAGTAAGCCGTTTAATAAATGCCTTTAATCCGTCTACGTCAACAGTATGCTGCTCCAGCCCCTTGTATCGACCAAAAACAATCATGCGGAGATCTTCAAGGTTGCTATCCCTATCAATATTAAAGGCTTCCGATAGCATTCTGATCTGTCTCTTTATCATGCTCGGATAATTGTCGTTTAACTCTTTCAGACAGGCTTGCAATGACAGGGATAGTCCTTCTAGATTCGGCTGCTCTTTCGATAACTCTTTTTCATAGCCAAGTGCTTTTGGAATATCTTCAAAAATGAGATGTTCTGGAGATTTGGCAAGATTGAAGGCATCTCGCACTTTCTTTGCTTTCAAGGAAAGTTCAGATGACTTCGTTTTTTGCGTGTAGTCTGGAAGACTACCGATAAATTGCGCTAACGGCTTCACAAGCTGCACTACAGTTTGATTCGAGCCAGTGTCGATGATTTTGCAATATTCCTTGTAAATCGACGACCGTAAACCAGTAATTCTAAAGCGTTGGAATGTAAACTCGTCGGGTCGTTTAACGAAACGGTCTACCATTTCCTGTGTCATTACAGGTTTGTACTGACGATTCTCGTAAAGAGCTAATTCATGCTGGTAAACGATATAAGCGGCAATGTAAAGAATGGGTAATACACCCGCTTTTACTCCATAAGGGGGAGCCATTAACACTTGATTGAGTTCAGCTAGTGATTTTGGTGATTTTTCTGTTGAATCGAGAAATTGATTAATTTCCTTCCATACGTGATAGAAGGGAGACTTTTTATGAGGTTCCTGAAACTCTTTCGTCTCTTTGTTATGCAGTCCTGTTGCAGCAATAACTGAACGATAGATGGCTTTTTCAGGCGGGAATTTTTCAATGCCAAGATCCTCCTTTTCTAAAGGATTATCCATCATCGCTTCTAGCAGCTTATTTCTTGCGGCATTCGCCTGTGCGGAGGGACGGTCACGATTTATGAGTTCGTTATGCAGTATCGGAGATTTTGAATAAACGTTCTCCAGAACCCGGGAGAGAAGTTCTTGGAAATCCCGCTTAGTGTCCACTTCATATTCTTCTGCTTGAAAATACCATTCGCATTCTTGGGGGCGTTCTTGCAAACGTTGAAGAAGATTACGCTCCGCCAATTCTGCTGCGGTAAGTCTGTCTTCAAATTCTCTTTTGGCTACGGGGTCGCTGTTAAGCTCCTGTCGTTTATTTTGCACTTGTCTTAATGCCAATACTTCCGCTGTTGCTTCACGTAGTTGAGTCCCATTCAAGCAAAGAGCCACTAAATCTAAATCAGAATAGTGCTGTCTTACTGAATCAACAAACAACGCTTCATCGTCTTTGGCTGAAGCCAAAAAGAAAATGATTCGTGGTTCATGTGTTTTTCGATCCGACTTTTTATAGGTTTGTGCGTCTACAAACTCTGGTGTGAAATATCGTAGCGCACCGCTATGGATCGTATATCTACGAGCAACGATTGGCATAAGTGCATTGGCTTTATTCAGTTCATTTGCAAGTGAAAATTCGCCAAAATTATTAAGCTCTTCTTCAACAGCTTCTTCTAGATCAAAATCACTTCCTTGCCAAACGCGATATTCTCCGCTGAATCTACGGTAAGTAATAATTGACTTGTCTGATAAAGCCTTTAACGATCTGTTTAGAGCGTTGGCACTCTCACTGCACGTCCCAAGCAATGCTTTGGAGGGTTTGAAACCGCCTTTGACTCCAATGATATTCAGCAAGCCAATGGTTTTTAGAAGATTTAGTGATTCATCTGGAGCGTCACCTAGTCGTTCAATGGCTGTAACAACTTCAGCCCAACGCCTATGTGTACGGTAATCTCCAAGTGCAGCAGGTTGGTTAGTGATGAAGTAATCGTAAACATGATGCGGATAAATAAACTCATCCGTAGTCTCAAAACGATTTACCATATCTTGTAAACCGAATTCTTCATGACTGCCTAGATAACTGAATAATGTCCGCTCATTCTGTGCAACTCTCTGGCAAAGAGCTGGTAAAAGGATTGCGCTAACGGGATGAAGCGGATAGCAACTACTCATTAAATCTGCCATAGAAGCTTTGTCAGCTACGCCAGAAAGTGCATCATTTTCTTGAAGAATATCTACGATACTTTTGATCGTTGCTTTAAGTTGCCTTTCTTCTTTCTGCGTAAAATCATAGCTGAAGGCTGCACTAACAACTCGGAGTACCTGTTCTGCGGATTCAAGGAAAGGTATATCTTCAAATCTTCCCTGAACTTTCGCCCACTCATTTTTGAGGCTTTCTCCTAAGCCTTTTGCGTATTGCTCGAAGGATTGGTGTAATAATACGAAGAGGAATAGGTTACATTCATCTCCCTTACAGGCATGTTCAGCCAAAGCCTGCAACATGTAAATATCATTCGCACCATAGTGTCGAGCTTCAAACTCTAGGAATTTTCCCAGCTCATCGATCACGATATAGATGCCTTTACATCCCTTCGTGGTTAAGGCGCCTTGTAAATCCTTTATCATCGAAGTGATTTCGGAAGTAGAAACTGACTCCGCTTTAGATAAATTTTCTAGATCGGAAACAACTTTTGGATTTCGACCATTAAAATTTGAAAAATATTGTTGAGCTGACGAGGCAAGCCCCTGAACGATTTTATTTCCCATAGGCTCTGGTGAGCCCGTAATTAAAACCTTCAGAAAACCGTTGCTTTTTGATGTTTCTCTTCGAAATTTCGTGGCGACTTCAGGTGCAGCTTCTCTCAGGTTTTTTAACGCTGCTTGCGTTGTTGATAAATCTGGTGAGGACAGCAGGTGAGATAAAAATACTGAAGCGGAAGATTTTCCAGATCCGTAAGGACCAATAAGTGACCACGCGCGAGGCGCAAGACTACTATTAAATCCATCTGCCATGCGACCGAAAAGTTTCATTGCTCGCGAAGTGGGAATATAAGCATTCACTACTTCAAGAGAGTCCGCATCACGCTCAAGATTGATTGAACGTGTGTAATGAGTATTGATATGGATTTTATCTTTTATACTCATGCCGCAATGTCCTTATTGGGATTGTTGTAATGTTCAATAATAAACGTCATTGCATTCGTTGCTTCAGATAGGAAGAGCTGATGTTGGCCAGCAGTGTCACGAATATCAAATATTCCTGGAATATAATTTACTAACTTTTCAAGTTTTGTCACTAAGTCACTTTCGGTAAGGCGGAATACTGATCCAATAGCAGGATAATTATCTTTGCTATACATAAAATCTTCTATAGGAATGGCGCTAGTATTTTTCATGTAGAACATTTCGCAAACGGCATATCCCAATATGCCTATTGGTAAATCTGGACGAGACATTGGACGAGACTGATAGCTTCTTCCTCCTGCGCTTTGTGTGACCAACTTCAACAAAGAAAATGGTGAATCTAAAGCATCCTCTATTGGAGTTCGTCCATTCCCTGTGGATTGCGTGTACATTCTCGGAATAAGTCCAGCATCGTTAGATAAGGTCGCTGACGCTGGCTTTTTCTTGTTAACGACTTTGTCATTAACAAAGTCCGTCAACGCTGTTCCAAGCTCCTGACCTGTAAACTCTGGCTTGTGGAAGCGATTGAAAAACCAAAACCAAGAAGTTGCTAACTCAGCATTAGTGGCAAGTAACCAGTGAAGCAACCAGATGGTTGCTTCATCTTCAAGATACGGATCAAATCCATCGACAGAGAGCAATTCAAGCCCTAGATCAGTAGGAATGTTCTCAATGGGATCAATCATTCTGCAGGCGCGTAGCCAGTATTTAATGGCTGCAACCATATTCTTACCAACCCCCAATCTGACTGTCGCATCGTCTGACTCAAATATACTTTTCTTCTCCTCCATTGCCTGAAAACCCTTCGATAGCCAGCCATAACGGAGGGCGAAAGTTTCATGACGACCAAAAGCCATTTTGTCGGGGTTAAATATCATTGTTGAGCCTCTTTAGCTTGTAGGCTTTCGTCAAATGGCAAAGATTGTTGCCCTTTATCAGCCAGTAATTCTTCGACATGGTTGAGGAACCAAGTCTTAAGGTTAGTGCCTTCAAGGCGAAGAACCGAATGCAGCTCGCGCTTAAGTTCTGGCTCGATCTCAATGACAATACGACCGCTATTTCCAATACTCATAGTCACACCAATATAAGGTATTCGCGTTAATAGTACACAATATAGGGTTCATTATGTCACATAAGTTATGTCACATAACATAACTACAAATACATCGTTTTAGCGTGATATGTTACATGCACCGAGAATCACGACCAGACTAGGGCAAGAAAAATATTTCAAATCATAAGGTTAGGTGCTTTCGAATCTACTCTGAGTATCTACCAAAAAAAACCGACATAATTGACCAAAGAGTTTCCAATAACTCACACTTTGAATCATTCGGTATTTCACTCGTAGTCGTCGGCAGGCTTTTCTTCTAGATCTTGCGGTGTCTATGTACTTATTAATGATACGCGATTACAGGTATCAAAATTAACTAATTTACATGAATAGGGTAGAAGTCAAATTTCAAAAAATGGAAAAATAGGAATTTCAAGCATGGTCACCAAATGGTCACGGTTTGGTCACTATTTAAATTTTGTAAGTGATCACTTACTTGGGAGGCCTTGAAATTATGGCCCGCCCGGCAGAATTTGAATCTGCGACCTCTGCCTCCGGAGGGCAGCGCTCTATCCAGCTGAGCTACGGGCGGTTAGGACTCAGGTTACTTTTAACGGACCGCTGAGCCGCAGCATTGTATACGTTTTTTCTGCTCTGCTCTACTTCCTGTAGTACCCTTTAAGCTTTTGGCTTTACACAGGTAATGAAGTGCAGTTGCCAGTGTAATCCTACCTTGCCATTCGCCAGTGTTTCGAAGCCTAGTAATTGATCTAGCGCGTTTTCTATCTCTGTTGCTGATGCTAGGTCAATACCAAACATGAGTTTGCAGTAGTCAGCAGCTTGTTGGGAGGAATCAAAACACCAGTAGTAATTTCGATTTTCAGCTTTGGTTACAATAAAGCCTGCTTGTTCTAAGTCGATTAAATCTTGGCTACTGAAGTACCAACCGTGATGGCCCATACTGTTGTGTTGTCCCATCCAGCCATCAAGAAAATCCGCTGTTTTAGAATCTTTATGCGCATCAGCTAGAACTAGAACTCCTTCTTCTTTAAGAACTCGAAAGAGTTCTCTAAATAGTGGTTTTTTATCTTCAGTGTGATGTAAACCCGCCAAACTTAGGGCTAGGTCAATGGTGTTACTGGCATCAGGCAAATTATCGAGCTGACATAGTGTTATCGGGTGACGGCTACCCGAATGACAGTGTTGCTCGAATAGTTTTGCAAATAATTCACTGGTTTCAATATGATGAATATGAGTGTCATTAGGCAGATAGTTGGCAAGGTAACCGCCGCCTGAAGGGACATCTAGAATGCGCATATTCGGAATAATGTCCAAGCCACTGAGTATAGCCTGAAACTCTTGATCACGTGCCGATGGCCAGTCTAACATGGCCTTGTGGTAAGCATCTGCTCGCTGATCAAAAATAGCTTGATAGGTTGTGGCGGGTTTAAACACAATTAAATCCTTGAGACAAACTCTTCGAATTTACCAGAAGGAGCTCGCGGTACGTTATTAACCAGATGAACGGTTACTTTGAAAGGGTAACCTATAGCTTTTTGAATTATTTCTTCGGCTTGTAGACACTGCTCCGATGTTGGCGTATCTGGCGCTTCAATATTAAGTCGTAATTCTTCAACACTAAGTTGTTCTATCTGAAAGCGCGCGAGGGGGAATAAATTCATCAATGCCATTGGATTGTAGGCTGGCCAGCTTTTATCGCCATTTGGATAAGATACGAGATTTCGTGAGCGACCAATAATGCGTTCTAATACGGGTAAATTAATTCCGCAATCACATTTTTTTCCAGGAATGGCGTAGTCACCAATTTCATACCGAATGAGTGGCATTAAGTAATTTTGCAAAGAAGTGACAATAACACGACCCACTTGGCCAGGGGTGCAAGGTTGATTATTGTCATCTAGTATTTCCACCATGCAATTTTCTAATTGAATATGATAATGGTCATATAGAGGACATTGAAGAGCAATATATCCGATTTCTTGAGAGCTGTAGATGTCATGAATTTTGCAGTTGAAGGCTTCCATTACTAATGTTCTGACGAATGGAGGTAGGGTTTCCCCTAATGTCGAAATATTATGTAAGCTATTTAGTTTTTGTTCTCTTATTTGTATTTTGGCTAGCTCTTGCAGTGTGCTCGGGTAGGTCACTAAGTATTTAGGTTGATGTTCGACTAACCACTGATATTGGCGTTCAACTGGCTCTGAGCTATTTAGTAGCATAGCGGGAGCGCTATATCCCAAAATTGCCGTCGATAAGCCCCAGTTGTTACTGGTTTGACCTGGGTATAAGGCTTTGCCATCCGCTAGAAATTTTATCGCTGCTAGCGAAGCGGTTAAATCTCTTTTAGCCCATAAGTGGTCTCGCATCGTGAATGCTCGCCAAAAAAATTGAGCATACTCTGTTGTCCATGTATGTACTGGGCGTCCGGTAGAGCCAGAGCTACGAAAATCGAAGTGTTTGCCATGATTTTTAGGTGGATTCTTACTTATTAATAGCTCTTCATTGGCTTGTAATTCTTTACGGGTCAATATCGGGAATTTATTCCATTCAATATTGCCATTCATGGATCGTATTTTGGGGTGCTGCTGGTAGTAAGGGACAGAACTTAATGCATGAGCCAAAATCGATTGTATCGATTTGCTTTGAAGGCTGGTTTGAAGTGCTGTCGGAGTCTTTTCGCTTTGTAGTAGTTTAAATTGTAAAGCGAGCGGGAGTGCTTCTTCTGCTGATGGAAGACTAATCATCCGTACTACTACCTTCAGAGTTATCGGTTAATTCCACCTCAATGTTAGGGTAGCGGCTTTTATGGATCATAAGTAGGCGGTCGTATATTTCGGGGTCGGTTTTTTTGAACTTTTTGAGTTCCGTAATAGCCTCATTTTTTAATTCATTTTCTTTTTTCAACCGTTTCTTTTCATGTGCTTCTCTTTCTTCTTTTGAATGTGATCTATTTTCTTCGTGTTTTTCTTGCGCATCTAATCTGGCGGCTTCTCTTAATGCTTTTGCTTTTAAAACTAATTGGCGCTGCTCACTTTCTTGTGTGGATAACTTTGCGATTGACTGGTCGGTTAGGTGTGGAGTTGATGAATCGTCATTCGCTTTAATTAGTGTGCTGCGTTGATATTCGCCTTTCGGTAACACTTGTAGCGTGATGATATTTTTTTGATCATTGAACGTTTTAATTATTGAGAAGTTTTGATCTAAAAAGCGTAGTACTGCGTCTTCTGATAAATTTGACCCTCGTAATAAGTCCGGTACGACCACTTGAGGGTCGTAAAATATTTGTATTCCTGATAAAGAACTAAATTCATTGAAAAGCTCTGTTGAGCTGAGTATTTTTTCTGGAAAGTGGTAAGTTTGCGAGGTGTTATCGTATTGAATGGTTGAATCACACCAGACGCTAGGAGCAAAACAAATAAAAAAAAGAGCGAATAAGAGTGACTTCATTGTACCAAGACTTAAAAATAAAATGGGTTGATTGATTATAAAAAAAGGGAGGCCATACGGCCTCCTTTTTTATCGTGTAGCAGTGTTATGGCATTGCAATAGTATTCGTACCACAAATGCCTTCTAAGCAATCAGATTCTAAGAATACACCGCCAGAGAAGCCAGCATCTGTGCCAGTGCCTCCTGCGATATCATAGGCAGCGCCAATTTTGGCTTTTGCATTACCACTAACTACGTATAGAGAGCCGCCTGCACCACCTAGGGTATCTTCATCATTGATGAGGGCTGTGGAAGCATTACCGCCGCCTACGTCAATATTGCCCTTAACGCTACCACCCAGTGCGGATGTAACTGCGATATAGCCACCGTTACCACCCTCTATTTGACCGTTACCACCAGCTGCCGTAACGGAGGCATTCACATTTGCTACGCCAAATGTACTAGCAATGCTTATGCTGCCACCTTGCTTACCTTCATTGTAACCATCGTCTTCACCTTCTTCCGGAATGGCATTATCACTACCGCCATTAAAGGAGAACTCTCCGGTTACATTGATATCATGAATTGCTGAAATCCATGCATATCCAGCGCGAGATGTAGAACCATTATTCACATCGGAACCATTCGATGAAACAATACCGTCGAACTCAATATTCAAGTTCTTCTGTAGGGAAGCAAATCCAGTATCGATGTAGATGTCTAAATCACCGCCACGAGATCCCGATGGCGTAGCCGTTAGTTCTCCTGTCGTAACAACCTCACCGGCATTCAATGTCAGGTTGGTCTTAACATTGATTGGAGCCGCTGGTGCATATGCGGTTTGATAGCCGTCGTTAGAATTTGATTCCGTGTAGATTTCGATATCGCCGCCGCTGCTCGCTTGATGTGCAGAGCCACCAGATACGTCAATACTGGTATAACCAACAATTTGGGTAGCTAATGTCGACGCAATTTGAGATGCGTGTGATATCACAATGTCACCACCGTTTCCTGCGTCACCAGATCCTGTATCAGTGGTGGCCGATGTATTACCACCGTTCGCGGATAGATTACCCGAGATAGCGACTAATATCGGGTTTACGTAGCTTTCACCACCATCATATGAATCACTGGCACCGATGTATATTGCACCACCATTACCAGCATCGTAGCTGTCAAATGCGCTATTACCACCATTTACATTGATGCTGCCGGTATTGATCATGCGTGGAACGGCAATATTCGTACCGCCTTCACCGCCACCTACGTATAGCGATACGTCTCCACCCTCACCGCCTTCGCCACCTGCTGTTACGTCGGTATTGGTCACTGCGGTTGAGCCGATGGCGGTGATATCACCCGTGTTAATCACTTCACTGCTTGAAAAAATGTATGTATTACTTGGATCAATATAAGTGGAACCATTGATACCGGTACCAGCATTACTGCTTATGGTCCCTGTGTTATAGACACCTTTGTAGCCGTAGATGTTAATGTTTTCACCTGAACCTGCGGTGCTTGATGCGCTATCGCCACCTTCGGCAGTTAAGTTACCGGTGTTTTCAATATACACATTACTATTGATACTGATACGTCCAGCGTCTCCACCAGCAAGCCCCTCCGTATCACCATCTGCGCCTGATGTGTTGAACGTTCCACTGTTCTGTATGATCGATGCGTAAACACTTAGATCACCGCCATCTTGGCCTGGATATTGGCCTGATAAATCTATGCTGCCACTGCCGTAATAGGCTGCTGGATAGAATGAAAGGTTACGAACGGCACTGTCACCTTCTTCCGCAAGGACTTTAATTGTTCCGTCGTTCTGAACGTCATTGAAGAAGTACAATGAATTTGACGTGTTAGTAAATTCTAAAGATAGCGTTGTCCCCGCGGCCACTTGTAAGCCGGTAATGATAGTGGTTCGTTTACCAAGTATCGGAGCATCGACATCGTCAACGGCGCCATCATAGCGATAGATGCGTTGATTATAAAAATAGAGTGTTCCCACGGATGCGGCGTTAAAACTCGAGGTGTCAGCTGAAATAGTAGTATCAGTCGAAATTGTCGCAGGATTTGTTCCAAGCTGGACCTCGCTGTTGAGCAGGTCATAAGATGCATCAGGGATTCCGTTGACAGTAATATTCAAAGGAGCATCGCTATAGCTTTTATATATGGAGACATCACCACCGTCGCCACTATTGTGTTGCCCATTACCACCTTTAGCGCTCATAACTGCAGTGCCGGCATTATTGCTTGCTAGTCCGGAAGGCGCACTACCGCCGGATGAGCTGCCACCACCGCATGCTGTCAACGTGACGGCTATCGCGAGTATGCTTGTTTTAAAAGGAAGTTGATTTAGATACATATTTGCTCCGAGCTCTTTACTTTTTGATTGGTTACTAATTGTTCAGTAACTGGGTATTAAAAACGTCTACTAAAGTAGCAGGTTGTGTCGTGGTGTAAATCAGTTATTGTGAAAATCAATCTCGATTTTTTGTATTTATAATTTCGACGTAAGGATTTGGTCACCATCTTGTCATTCCCCGTTGTTACACTTCCGCGATCATTAAAAATGTCCGCTTCTTTCGGTTGTTTCTTCAGTGGAATAGGATGTTCTCTGGCCGCGGTCGCTTGTCGTCGTTGAAAGGAGTAACGTGTGCTCACGTCTTTAGAAGGATGGCAGACCATGAATACATCACACACAGAGCTACTGGATTATGGTTGGGGTTTGTCCTCGCTGGGTTTAATTCTAGTGGCGGGTTCTGATACCGCTATTTGTGCAATTTTGGTGGGGGATGATCGTAGTTCGCTCTTAAATGAATTACAGCAGTCGTTTCCTGCTGCGCGCATTCGTCAGGATGATGGGCGCTTGGCTACGCGCATTGGTAAGGTTATTCGGTGCCTAGAGCAACCCCAAGAATTATCGGCATTACCGGTGTTAGAAATGCGTGGTACAGAGTTTCAGCGTCGTGTTTGGAGTGCTTTGCAGCATATTCCGGTTGGTTCAACAGTAAGTTATTCGGCGTTGGCAGAGCAAATCGGTGCGCCAGCGGCAGTTCGTGCGGTGGCCGGTGCTTGTGCGGCGAATAAGTTGGCGGTGTTGGTTCCTTGTCATCGAGTGGTGCGCTCAAATGGCGAGCTATCAGGTTATCGATGGGGTGTTCAGCGTAAGCAGTTTTTATTGCAGCGTGAGCGTCAG
>TARA_R110001583_G_scaffold7158_5_pt1 | contig 22343 bp, 19 predicted proteins | sample TARA_R110001583 | Tara Oceans TARA_R110001583 (sample SAMEA4398432) | marine metagenome | biome: Polar Biome; feature: [MES] marine water layer (ENVO:01000295) within the mesopelagic zone...; material: water (ENVO:00002006), including particulate matter (ENVO:01000060) such as...... | reverse complement strand
GATGATTTCAATATGTATATTGTTTTTCTTAGCACTCTCTTTTAAAAAAGGCTTAAGAACTTCATCTTCGGTAAAAAAATACAACGTCGAATTTTTGATGAGTTTGAAAGTTTTTTCTATTCCATTAAGGTAGACGCCAGGTGACTTTTTTACATTGTTTTTTAGTTGCCAATAGCCACTTATATATACTCTGTTATTCATCTTTGTTTACTATTCCTGTTGCTTAAAAAACCCTGGCTTTTATTTGCTTGTTATATTTAAGTCAGAAAACCATAATATAAACGATAGGCTGTCATTGTGTAATGTTTTAACCTCAATATCGTTTGAAGTATAAGGTGTTAAGCCAACTTTGACACTAGGAGAATGAAAAGAAAAGATAAATTCTTTTATACCGATAGCCTTTAATGAAAATGTTAATTTCTGCATTTCTTTTAATGTAAAGCCTTCAGGTGAAAGCCTGACTCGCTTTACACCTAATAATTTGAGTAATACTTTACCTATAAATGAATTGTTTAGTTTTGGTAATGCATTTGGATCTTTATTTAAATAATTAGCAAAAGCACCAATATAGCTTATATACCCTGTGCTATGGGGAATACACTTTATTTTATCGTTGAATACAACTTGATTATCAAATTGACTGAAATCAGGTCCTTGCTGATGAGTGAAGTTAGCAAAAGGAGATATACTTAAATCAGTTGTATAACCTAATTCTGATAATGTTTGATATGTATTTTCGCCCACCCCATAACGACCCGCTAAATAAGTGGTCGGCTTAAAACCTGCTTTTTCTTCGATAATATCGGTGAGTGTTTTTAATTTGTCAAACTCTTCTTCTTTCGATAAATTTCCAGGATAAGAGCTATATTCACTAATTTGGTCGTCATTATCTTTAAAAGGAGGGCTAACCCAAGGATGTAGATGGGCTGCAAATTCAACGTCAGCTTCTGGTTTTGATTTTAAGTGGTTAATAACGCGTTGCCCCTGTTCGCTACTCACAAAGGCATAATCCATCGCCAAAGTGACTTTGGCGTCAACGGCAATCATTTGTTCGCAAAATTCTATTAGCTCTTGCCCGTGGGTGACTTTATTATTTGAACGATAAAATCCACCATCCCAATTAAACTCTTCTTCAGTGTGGATGACAATAGCAAGCTGAGGTTTACTGTTTCTTATCACTGCTTATCCCTTATTCTCTCTAAAGTTCATAATTTTGATATTCAAATTAATAGATCTAATTTCTATTATGATGAAGCATCTTTCTTTGATTTTTTTCTAGATTAAATCTATTAATAATCATTTTTCCAATATTAATACCAGGCTTTTCGATTACTTTATAAGTAAAAATAGAAACGAAGCATGATAATAATATTACTAATAAATACGCGAATGTGAATTTAATGTCATTTTGAAGTAGGTCAATAAAAGGTAATTTGGTAAAGACTATTTTAAATATTTCAATGATCAAAAAATGAACTAAATAGATACTAAAACTTAACTTGCCAATAAAGACAGTCGCTTTATTTACCAGTATTCTATTTGCTGAAAAATGAAGTGATAAAGCGAGTATTAAAAAAGCAATACCATATATAACATGAGGTGGTAAAAGATTTTTATATGTTTGAATCCCCATGCAATACAACATCATAAAAATAGCAAAACATAACAGTACATTGGCAATTGTTTTATTCCCTACGGGAAATGTTTTTACTATATGAAAAAGTAGTATACCTAACAAAAATATTGGCAATTGAGAAAAAAACCAAAAGTATGTAAATGAATGTAATAAATATGTTTGGGTTGATGGATAATAGCTTAATAAATAATAAATAATTAAAAATTAAGAACGAAGTTATTTTTGATAAAACTAATGATAATAGAAGAGCGATTAACGTGATTTTTATTGAAGTTAATTTACTAAATAAATAAGGCACCATTAAATAGAATGTCATTTCAACTGCGATTGACCAGCCACCAGGAACGATAGAATTTATACTTTCAGGGTACCAGCCATGGATAAATAAAGCGGTTAGAGGAATATACCACCACTCGATACCATTTGGAGTAAATAATCGTTCAGCCATACCATAAAATGATATGTATATAATGATCGCCAAATAAAACATAGGGGCTATTCTAAAAAATCGTCGAATAAAAAAATTGAACAAAAAATGCTTTTCTTGAACTTTTCTGGAGTCCATTGACAAAAACAAAGTTAACGCACTCGCAACATAAAATAATTGCACACCTTTGTTACCTTCTTCAGTTAGATCAGAGATAAAAGAAAAACTAGGAGTTATCCACAGACCTATATGATGTAGCACTACCCCAAGAATTGCTATTCCTCGTAAGGCATCAATATATTCATATTTTTGAATTGTATTATTCATGATTTGTAATAATTTGGGTGAGTAGCTTTTTTATATTAATATTGAAGTTATCGGTAAGCGATTGATATTTTTGTTTTGATAGCTCTCCTGAAAATGCTCTTTGCTCTAGTGATAAGTTCATGATTTTATTAATAGCCATCTCTAGGTGCTGCTCACCAACAAAAAAGATATCACTTAGGTATCGTGTACTTTTAGTTTCCCAAGGTATTAAATATTGAGAGTCGGACACAAGTTCATTCATTGGTGCTCCATCGGTGGTTAAAACACAGGCACCTACCGACAATGCCTCCACAATACTGTGACCAAAGCCTTCAGCTTCAGATGGACATAGATGAATACCATTTTCATTAATAAGTTCGATTAGGTGATCATCAGAGATAAATTCAGAAATAATATTAATATTACGATAGTCGTTGTACTTTATGAACTCGTCTATGGTTGTTAATACCGTTAAAGTTGGCCATTGTGGGTTTTTAGACCAAATATCTAATAGTGGTTTTGTACCTTTTTGTGGGCTTTTTCCGGCAATATGAATAAACTTATTATAATCTGGCGAGGTGCTGTTATTTCTACTAATTGACGTGAATCCTAAAAAACGAATAGATGAACTAATATTTGCAAGCTTCTCTACGGCATAGTTTGTTTTGCACAATACCTCTATATTTTTATTTTTCATTTGTGAACGAGTTCGGCCTCTTAACCACTCTTGATTAGGAATAAAAAAATTATGTTTACTGAAATTAGTATAGAAGGGTTGTATCTCTTCTAAATGAAAAGAGACTTGCTTGATACGAAGTAGGTAACGAATAGACATAGCTAAAGATTTTATAGCAATGCCTAAATAGCCTTTTTCTTTTGAAATAATTCGTACATGAATATTAGCGTCATGTTCTTGGGCGGCTTGTTTTAAAATAATAGCGTCATTTAGCAGCCCTCTAGAGGCTACAGGTAAAATGATATTAAGATCAAAAGGGGTCTTTGTGAACATTTTTGTCTCTTCTAAAATAAATTTGATTTTAAACGATATTTAAATCGTCGATATTACTTTTTTCTTAATACGGTATGCGTATTTTTTAGAAAAATCTCGTGACGGCATTTCAATATATTGATAAGAAAACTTAGATAAGACTATCGTTATCAGTAATAATAATGCGTTAATTAACAAAGAATACCCCCCAAGTGAAGCATCTGCATCTAAGCCCAAAACACCTTCAAAAAATCTTCCTGAAACATTACAGATTAACCAATGAAGCAAGTAAATTGAGTATGACCATTGTCCAATTTTTCTTAGGACACGCGAGTTAAATAATTGACCAAGTTGGCCATTATTATCGTTAGAAAATACCCAAATAATTAACATGAAAGACATGATCGGAAAAATAAAAAAGTAGGGGGACTGTTCTGCGATAGATACAGAAAAAACAGTAAATGTAATAGAGATTACCTCAAGGGCATTAATTTTATTAGTAGCCCAACTGTTTAATAAATTTATTTTTTTTAATCGGTATAGAAATACACCGAGATAAAATGCGCCTAAACATCGAAAGAATCCGAAGTCATATGTGATATGAAGGCTATCGCGTTCAAGGCTAATTAAAAATAAATAACACCCAACAGATATGATAAGTGGCACAAATAATGTTTTCTTTTTATCAAAAAATATAGATATCCAAAAAAATGCTATGTAAGCATAAAATTCAGTACTAATACTCCAACTTGGCTCATTCCAAGTGTTCATATTATGAAGTCCCATAGATTGGCTAAGAAGCAAGTTAGAAAAAAAAGAATAATCAGGATTAGTAAGTTGCTCAGTACCACTGAACCCCATAAGGTATAAGGCGATTAAATAAATTAACCAAGTGAAAAGCATAAAGGCATGCAGTGGATAAATACGACCTAATCTAAGTGTTAAATATGTTTTAAAAGGGAAGTTATTTGTAATTTTATCATTATACGCCAGCGCCATTACAAAGCCTGATAATATAAAAAACAAGTCTACAAATAAGTAGCTATTATGGATGAACGTTATGGGGGCATCACCATAATTAAAACGTGAATGGTAGATAACCACTAAACAGGCAGCAATCCCTCTTAATGATTCAAGTTTATTTAACATTAACTCATCTTTTTGTTATTTTGAAACTACAAATTCCAATTGTTTAATTTAGATTGTAATTGTTTTACAAACTGTACTTTTAATTTATCAAATTTACTCTGGTTTTGCTTGAATATATTTATTTTATCTAGTTCTTTCATCGCGATTAATTGTATTATTTTTGCTTCAAAATGACTTTTATCAATAAAAAACAGTTCACTGAAATAACGTTTATCGGTTTTATTGTAGTTAACCAGACATATTTCATCTGGGTGGATTAGTTCATTCATCGGTGGTGCATCGGTTGTCACTACGATTGAGTTGGCCGACATCGCTTCAACAATATTGTGACCAAAACCTTCCGATTCAGAAGGACATAAGTGTACACCGCATTGATTAATTAATGATTTTAGCTGACATTCTGTGAGGAACTCTGTGATGAATTCAATATTCTCGGCTTGGTATTCAAGGTGTTCTTCTCTTCGGGAAATTACTTTCAATAGCGGCCATTCAGGATGTTTTTGCCACACATCTAATACCGCAATGGTCCCTTTTTGCTCACTTTTACCGGCAATATGGATAAATGCGTTAAAGTTGGGCGTGATTGATTCATCTAATAAATTTCTGGAGCAAAAGCCTAAATATTCTACGTTGTCATTTAAGTGCTTTAATTGTTTAACCGCATAGTGAGTTTTACACCATATATGGGTTTCTGGTTTTATCGCTTTTTGCGTTCCGGTTCTTAGCCATTCTTGGTTTGGAATTAGGATGTTTTTATCTGAAAACGGCGATATTTCAGTATAAATTTCTTCTAGATGAAAGGTGATTTGTTTTTGCTGGAAAAGATATTTATTTATAATTAAAGATAAAAGTTTCTTAATGTTTGTAAACTTAGTATCGCTTCCTGAAAAATGACGAATGTTAACATTTCCACCATAAAGTTCGGTTAATGCATTCGTTAAAATTATGGCATCATTAGTTAAACCCTGTGAATTACCAGATGCGATGTTGAAGGTGATTTTTTTCATTTGTCCATAAATAATTAGCTTAAGGAATGTAGTGTTTGTGAGTAGTGCTTTAAATTATCAAATACCCCATTAACGCTACTTGGGATGATATCAGGTAGTTTATACCCACTTTTCACTAAAATTAAGGAACTAATTTCTGCTGCTTCACCTGCATTAATATCACTCATTTTATCACCAATTAATATACTTTTACTTGTGTCGACATCATATTTTTCAATTAATGGTGTAATCATGCCTGTTTTAGGCTTTCTGCACTCACAGTTAAGCTTATATTTACCTATGCCTTGTTCTGGGTGGTGTGGGCAGAAACGTACTTCGGTAATGGTGATGTCATGTTTTTTCAGCTCTGCTAACATCCAGTTATTTAATTGATGAAAATCATCCTCGCTGTAATAACCACGCCCGATACCTGCTTGGTTGGTAATAATAAAAAGCAAATAACCATGCGACTGCAGGGTTTTTAAAGCCTCAATACAACCCTCAGTAAACTCAAAATCTTTGATTTTGTGTAAATAATTGACTTCTTTATTTATTACACCATCGCGGTCTAAAAAAATGGCTTTAGTTTTCATTTAATACCTTATATTGGTCATTATATAATGCTAGCTTGGAAATTATTCTATCAATATACTGAGTTTGTTTTTTATATTCAGGAGAGTTTATGTTATTAAATAGTTTTTTAAATTCATTTTCTTGTAGCCCTTCTGGAAGTTTATTAATTGCGGGAAAAAAAATATTTTCATTGTTAGTATTAGCTAATAAATTCTGTGCATATATTGCTTGTTCTGTTGATGTAGTAAGTTTAGAGGAAAACATTAAACCTGCTTTATCTGCTGCTAAATCAGCAAAACTATAACCACTCCCCCCATTATTGGTGTCTAGAAGTTCTTTTAATTCCCCTATATTTAATCCTATGTTTGTATTGCTCATTTGTTCTAATATAACAGAGTATAAAAAATGAAGAACTAAGTCACCCCTTCCTCTTAAGGTTGTTGGCTTGTAGCCCGGTAATTCTATTTTTTCTCTAATATTAATATAACTAGCAAAGCTAGGTTCACCAAAAGTAATTGCAAGCGCCCAAATAGCTGCGGTATTTTCTTCTATAGGAGATCTATGCGCGGACTCCATACGAACAAAGTAGAATAGTTTACCAATATAAAACGCTAGTTTTTTTGTGTTCTGCTTTACTGATTTTAGCTTATTAATATAAAACATTACCCGTTCGGTATTTACCTCTGTAGGCTTACTTAATGAGATTGTAGTAGAGCTAATTGATCTAAAGGAAGATTCTATTTGTGCTTTAAAATTATAGTTTTTTGGTACCGATAACGTTATTTTATTTTCGGTAATATAAACCCCTTGCATGAGTTGCTTAATTGTTTCTTGGGTTACTGTATCGATTAAAACAAATGAAAATGAGTTCAATAGAAACTGCATTAAAGTCCCTGATAATGGAAGACTCCCAATATTACAATATTCTATTTCTAAAGCCTTCTCGTTCGGGGCAAATAAACAGCTAGCATTGATAAAAATATTTACATTCTTATTTAGGGGTATACTTGCCAGTATTATGGCCCCAAAATTGCTGGTCCTAATTTCTAGTTTTAATGATGGAATGGTATGGGTGATCACCGCAAGAATAGCATCAAGTTCAGATTGGTTTATTTCAATATTAAGGTAAGGAGACGTAGACAATACGTTTTTCCAGCTATTTTTAATGATTTGTTCAGCTATTTGTGTTTTTTTTGGAGTTAATACTAGGTCTTTATTAATAATAGGCGAAGTTGATAAAGCAAAGAAAGCTAAGACTAAGAGTATTAAAAAACAGAAAGAGAAAGTTTTTATTATTATGAGCAATATCTTCATTTTACTTTTGTATTTCCCCTGAACCATAAATGCCATTGTGTTATTACTATCAAGGTTACAAGGCTTATATGAGCGGCAGAGAAATAATAGAACAATAGTTTAGGTGCTATATATGCGTCTCTATTTGCACTTAACAAAAACTGTAATGCAGAAAAAACTTTATTATATTTAATTATGTAATTGTCTGTTCCTGACTGTATTAACCAGTACATAACAGGAGTTGTGATTACAATAAATAAAACTATTTTTACTATTTTTATTAATGACCTATTTACAATAGCCATCACTAAGTGCAGGGCTAAAAACAATGTTGATATCAAGTAGGTAACTATATACAAGCCATGAAATGAATATCCCTCGTTAATCAGTAATTCTGTAATGTTATCGGTTCCAGCCAAAACAATAATGACTAAATAATTAAAAGGCAAAATTAGCAAGCCAAAGAACAGCCAAACACTTATTCTCAATAGATTCTTGTTAATCACTTTTGCTGTAGGGAGTATTGTCATCGATACGCAAAATATTGCGGTAGAAAATAGTGAAAATAAGCCAATAAACCTGAAAAGTAATTCCACTTCGGGTACGCCTCCCCAAACAGGAGAGCCTAAAATATCATGAATACTTTCAGTTGGAATAAATAACCTGACAAGCAGCCACGTAATACCTATATGACTTATAATTACTAACAATAAATTTTTGAGATTACATGTGTTTCTCTCTAAAAGTTGTTGCAATAAAGCCATAGGGAAGCCAAAAACATGAAATAATATGATCGAAAAAATTAGTGCCCCAATATAGACATTATTACCCTCGTAAATTTCTTTCACATTATAGGGAACACCAGGAAGACTATGAGCAATGAGTAGTAAAACATAAATAAATAGTACACCTAAAACCATCGGGAAATAACGGCTATGATTTATTGAGTTAGTAACTTTTCTTTGGGGATAAATAATTTCTGAATTTTTATATTGAGTAAAAAATTTCATAATCACATTATATCCAATAAGCGCTCCAATAAAAGCGATACACACGTCAGTAAAGTTTGCTGTTCTGTCAGCTATTAGTACTTGTAATAGTTCAAGAAAAAACAAAGACGAAAACAAGATAACGTAAGTTATGTACTTTTCGGATTTTTTGGTTAATACATTATTAGAAAGAAAATATAAACCTATAGAGGCGCCCAAGGGGATAGCAAATAGTAATTTTCTAAATATTTGTGTTATTGCTAAGTACTCAGAGCCAAGGTAATAACTTGCAAATGGTACAGAAAAGAAACCTCTTAAAGAGGCCTCAATATTTATATTAGTTAAATTAAAATTAAACGGATACCAATAAATTACAGATAAAACACCAAGCCATATTAGATAGGCGAATATTCCTATCAAATAAAAATATTGGCCTTTTGATATGCTATTGGTGGCCTTACTTTTCAATAAATTTGTTTTTTTAGCAATATAAACACCGACAATAGCACCTAAAAAGGCGGTTAATATATCGTTTATATCTGTGTAGCGACTATAAATAAAAATTTGACAGAATTCTATTATCGTGGCACTTAAAATCACCCGCGCATATACTTTATTGGTAGTGTTTAAATTGCCTTTGAGCCACAATAGGGTGACAGGTACCCATAAAATAATATCGGCAATAATATCGTATAGTATGTCTGCAATATTTTGTTTTACAAAGTCAAATGGGAGTAAAACAAGTAAGCCATTATTCCATTTTGTATAAAGTTCTTTTGGGCTGATTGTGAGATCTAATGGCATGACACTATAGGCAAACATGCAGCCAAGATAAATTGACAAATATATCTGCCATTTATTGTTTAAATTGTCATTAAACCAATGCTCGATAAAGTTGATGGTTTTATCATAGAAAATCCACCACAGGGCTACGCCTATAATTCCACCAATAAATTCCGCCATTATGTCATTTTGAGACACGGTACGACGAGGGAAAAATAGTTGTGTAAATTCAATTAAAATTGGCAAGCATAGAGACAAAACAATGACTGCTATTGATAATAAAATATTTCGATTAAATAGTTTGTTACTCCAAAAGCTAGCCATGAGTAAAAAAGTTAATGGTATAAACAGTAATCCATTTGCTACCCAATCTGCGCGAGAATTTACACTTAAATGTAAATATGGAATCGACATGAATTTTTGTATAGCTTGGGAAAAAGGAATATATTGAAATTCAAGAGGAACTAAGCTGCCATAAAAAACAAAAATAAGATAACTCAGCGCGATAAGTTTAAATTTATATTTCATATAAGTAGCTCGTGCCTTGCTCAAAAATAATAGCTTGATTAAATATTACTGCTTTAGCAAACATACTAATTCATCTAAACCTGCATCAATCAGTTGATAACACTGTTTTAAATAGTCACTAGGTTGATCATAAGGGTCTTCTATTTCTTTATAAAAGCCCATATTTTCAGGAATTAAATCAGCTAAGGAAATATAAGTAACATTAGGGTAATAAGATTTTAAAAAATATTCATTTTTATTATCAAAAATAATGACAACAGTATTGTCACTTAAGTGACTTTGTTTTATCCATTTCGATTTGTGAGTTTTTAAATCTACATCCCAGCCTTTTGCCATTTCAATACATTGAGGCTTTGCACTTCTCTGTTCACTTTGATGGAAGCCGAAGGAATCACTTTGTAAGGTATTAAGTGTTGTTTTCTCAATTTTTTTATTAAATAAATGATACGCAAAAGGGCTTCGCATGATGTTGCCATAACAAACAAATAGAATTTGATTTACGGGTTGTTTAAGATCTTCTTTAAAAGACTCAATACGGGCTCTTCGTCTGTGCTGTTTTACAAAAGGTAATTTATGTAACTTGTCTTTAAATAAGTCGTGAAACTCAGCCCAAAAGGGTTTTTGATCTTTCCATGAAAAAGAGTCAATTGTGTCATTACCCGTAAGTAATCGGCTAAAGGTTAATAACCTGCGGGTTAGCTGTTTTGATGCTATTAAGGAGCCAGATTTTTGCCGTAAATTATCAAATTCACTTTTTATCGCGTATATGTCAGAGGTAAAACTTCTTGCATAAGCCGATTGATTATAAGTCAGTTTATCGGCTACATGATTATTCAAAAGTACATGAGCAAGCATGGCAGGAAAGTCTACACCCGCAAATACGGCTAAAGGTAGAGAGCCCCAGAACCGGGCATTAATTTCAATTAATATCCAGTCTTTGGTTTCGGGGTTAAACTTAAATTCAAACATTGCCACGCCGGTATATTTTAATTGCATACAAAACTTTTCGCATGCATATAACATCGAAGGCTCTATAGGAATGGCTTTCCGATAGGAACTTCCTCCACCTGTTTCGGGTTCAGTAACGCGGGCATGTGCAAAAGCGGCCTTTACTTTGCCTTTTTTTGCGAGAATAGATACGCCGACACCAAATCCGGTAAAATATGCTTCTACCAAACAAAGTTGATCAGTGTTTTGTTGGATAAAACTGTTTAAATCATCAATGTTATGTGCAATTTTTACACTTTGTCGCTTGTTTAGTTCTTCTTCGGCATAAGACTGGGTGGGCTTTAACACTAAAGGTAAGCCAAATTTCTCCGTTAATTGTGTAAAAGTAAAGTGTTGTAAATTTAAGTACTCGCCCTTCGCAACCGTAACCTTACACAATTCTGCAGTTACTCTAGTCTCAACTTTATTAAAAAGGGGTCCTATAATATTTCTTTCTGGTACAGCGAATGCTGTTTTAAGGTTCAGTTTGTCTTTTATATCCATTAATGGAAATAAAGCTCTTTCGTCACAAGGGATCACAATATCATAATGCTTATCACAAAGAATGCACTCAACAGCACAGCACCAGTTGTCAACGGTCATAGATTGATGATTTAAGCCGTAGACTTTATTAATATACTTTGAGTGTAATGCAACCGAAGTGTTAGAAAAGCAAACAACATCTACTTCCATACCTGCCTTATAAAGAGAGCGGATAACCGTTAGAAAGCTGCGAGTATCTTCACCAAAAATAAGGGCTGTTTTATTGCGTAACTTGTTTGTCATATTTTATTTTTAACCAACTTTATAAAGTCATTAATTAAACCATTGATAAATGTTGACTCTGCTCTCCCTAGCGCCTTGAATTTACAACCTATTAATAAAAATATTGTGTAGGTAGAGGCAGCAGCAACAATGGTTAATACTAGGTTGATTTTAGGGTCTTGAAAAGACAAAGACAATGATAAAACGAATTTACTCATCACTATTGAAGATAATAGTGGAAAGATAGCGGACTGTAAAAAATGAAATATAGAAATGATATCTAAAAGCGATAAACAAATCGTCCCTATTAATACTATGCCTACCCCGATAAGGACTCTTATAAATGCCATCTCATTAAGGCTGTCAATTGACTCTGCAAAGTAAGTTAACATAATTAATGCAAAAATTAGCGTAAAAACATCATAATAGAAAAGCTGCTTAACATGTCCTGTTGCGGTCATTATCTGACTAATGAAATTTCCCATTGAAAAAGTAACCACCAAAAAACCTAATGCTGAAATAGTGGAGATAAAAGGTAGCCATTCATCGCTTAAAATCACTTGTACAAAAGGCTCTGCTATTAATCCCCAACCAAAGGCTATTGGGAAGCCAATAATATATATTATCGCAATAGATTTCCTTATTTGTAGTTGTTGTTCGCCGCTTTCATTTTTTGTTTGTGCAATAGAGGTAAAAAATATTTCTGAAATAGGAGACAATAATTCTCTGCTAGGTAATAAAACTAAATCTTTTGATAGATTATAACCACCCAAGCCTGATATTCCTTGTATATTGATGGCAAACCAAGAATCAAATTTTGCTCTGATATGACCAATCAAACTTTTCAAAATAATCCATTTGGAAAATTGAAACTGTTCTTGCCAATTGGTTAATTCAAAGGAGGTACGTTGTTGAATAAATATATAAGATAAGCCGCTATAAAAAACTGAGTTAAGAATTGCGCCAAAAATTAATGCCCAATAACTTTGTAATATGAATGCTAAAACTATTGAAATTATACTTCCTAATAGTTTAGAAAGTGCGGCGATAGCAGCAAACTTTTTATAGTTTAATTCCTTTTTATATTGATATATTTTCCCATTACTTAACGCGCTAATAACGGGTAAAAATGCAATACTAAGAAATGCAGGTATTAAATGTTGGTGATCGTAGATGGTCGCAATATAAGGGGCTGCAATAGCAAAAATCAAACTGGTTAGTAATTTAATTATTAAATTACTGGTCCATGCACAATTTAAATCTGCATTCGTCGCACTTTCTTTCTGAATAAAGTATTGTTCTGAGCCTATATTCGTTAAGGTTTCTGTTAGCTGAAGTGCTAATACCACTATCGCCATAATACCAAAGTCTTCTGGTGATAATATGCGAGCAAGAATAATGATCGAAAAAAAACCAAGAATTCTGTTAAACCAGCTCATGGCAACAAGCCAACGAATACTTTGTATTATTCTTTGTTTTTTATCTGAGTTGATTAATGGCTCGTGCACAAGTTCCCTTTATTTTTCTTAGTTTATGACTCAATAAGAAAGGAAGGTTTTTACGTCTGAAATTTGAAATTATCATCTTACCTTTATGATTTGATAAAGAGTCTTTATAACGTCCCTCACCCCCCATAAAGTCATATTTTTTATACTGTAAACCTGCATAATATGCAATAGCCATGCTATGGGAAAGTAGCCCAGGTTTTAAACGATTATCCGGTGTGTATTCAATACCTGAAAGATAAAAATATACAGTACCTTTATAAATAAAGTTATATAAATAACAAAATATTTTATCACCATCATGAAATTTTAAAATATCAATAATATTTGAATCGAAATGTTCTTTGATAAATTGTTGGTGAAAATTAATAAAGAATTGGTTTTTAAAGCCGCTGTTTTGGTTTGCCCATCGTATTTTATGATATTCGCCAACCGCTTGTAAAAATATTAAAGCCTCGTCTGTTGACTGTGCTCGAGTAATACTAATATTTTCAATACCACCGAATAATTTAGCGGTTCGTTTTATTTGATAGCGTGAATTTTTTGATAATGTTTGTAAATAGCTATGCCAGTTAGAAAATTCAGGCGTTAGTTTGGCCGAATAACTATTAGTTTTCCAAGAGGTATGTTGCATTAATTGGTTAGAAATAGGTGTTTGAGCAATATTGTTATTACTTGCGCCGACAATAAATTCATCAAATTGTATTAGAGTATTTTCAAAATACTCTAATACTGCCGCACGTATAGAGTGTTCCATTCCTGCTTGACAAAGAATATCATTATATTCATGCCAAATTTTATCTAATGAAATATCTCCGGTTCTGTTTAACCATAATTGCTTTGCCTTGAAGCCATATTTTGTTTGTTCATACTCAGATAAAAAGGCTAAACCAACAATTTCATCCTTAAACGTGACTTGAATTAATTGAGTTTTATATTCTATTAGCTTTAACCAAGATGCTATCCAGTACCAACTGGTAAAAATTGAATTTTTTGCACAAGCTTCTAACCTTTTCCATTCAATTTCTATTTTATCTATATCATTTGAAGAAATGGTTAAATGATTACATTTTAGCTTTGCTTGCACTTTTCTTCCTTTAAAAACTTTATGGCATGATAAATTATAAAATTGATAATACCAGTTGAATTAATAGATATATACCCATTAATAAAATAACTTGCTAGCTTGAATTTTTCTGTAATAATGGTTGAAATATAATGGATTTTTTAGAGGTCAAAATGGCATTAACAGTAAAAGCATATGTGTTTCTTATCTTCTTTTTCTTTTTTTCTACTGGTTGTTCACAAAAAAAAACGCCAGAACAATTATTTCTTGCTGCACAAGATCATATTCAAGCTAAACATCCAAACTCTGCAATTATTGAATTGAAAAAATTGCGTAGAGCACACCCTAAACATGTAAAAGCAATGGTACTGCTAGGAAAAGTATATTTGTCTAAAGGTAATGTAATCAGCGCAGAAAAAGAATTCTCAAGAGCTGAAGCAATAGGTGCAAATCCTAATGAATTTTACGATGATTATGCTCGAGCTTTTTTTTTACAGTCTAAATTCGAAGATATTTTGTATCTGAAATCTGACATGTTAGAGGTTGAAACAGTCAAAGCAGCATTGTTTTATTACAAAGGACTTGCCACTCATCAAATCGGAGATATTGATGAGGCTAAGGATTTCTTTATTAAAAGTAAGACATTAAATAATACATATGTTTTTGGACAATTAAGTGAAGCCTATGGTTATATTTTGTTAAATCAAATGAAAGAGGCGCTGTCTAGTGTGAATAGTGCTATTGCGACATCCCCAAACAACTTGGATGCTATTTCATTGAAAGCAAGACTCTTATTTAATATGAAGTTATATCCTGAAGCATTAAGTTTATTTGAGCTTTATGCTGATCGTCAACCAGAAGATTTAAGAGCTTTACTTATATTAGCAAGTGCATATGTTAAAAATTCTAAGTTTAAACAAGCGGAAGCCATATCTGATAAATTATTGAAAAAATTTCCTTATAATGGACTTTTGAACCAAATAAAGGGAGTATCACGATATCAAGATAATGACTATGCTGGAGCAAGCAGATACCTTTCTAAGGCGATACAAAATAATTATAGTTCTCCAGAGACTGAATTGCTCGCAGGATTCTCTGAATATAGACTCGGTAATTATGAGCAGTCTTACAAGCATTTAATAAGAGTAGAGGAAGTCCTTCCAAGTGGTCACGTTGCTAATAAGCTTCTTGCGGTAATTCGCCTGCAATTGGGTTATAACAAAGATGCTATTGAGACATTCTCTAGTCTAGAGGAGCTTGATGAAGAAGATAGCATGATGTTAAATAGTGCAACATATGAATTACTTAAAGATGGTGATTTTGATGGAGCGAAACAAGTTCTGGTAATGTCTACTTCTCTCGGAAACAATACAGTGGATAATTTAATCCGCCAAGGCATACTTCGGTTATCTTTACAAGATATTGATGGTATAACAGATTTAGAAAAAGCTACTGATCTTTACCCCGACAATAAGGTTGGAAAAGCTGCTTTGGCAAATGCATATATAGCCAACAAAAAGTATACAAAAGCACTAGAATTGGCAAAAGAGTGGCAGAGTGAAAATGATAATGCAGGTTTTAATTTAGAAGGGCTAGTGTACAGTAAACTCAATGATCCTGAGAAAGCAGAAAAAGCGTTTACAAAGGCGCTTTTGAACGATGAAACTAATATCCCATCATTAATGTTCTTTGTTAGTACTTCTTTAAAAGACAAAAAGACCGAAATAGCACTTAAGCATCTGAAAACCCTTCTCACTGCACGTCCCTACTATTTTCCGGGTTTACGTTTAAACTATATTGCACATCAGCAAAATGGAAATACGAAACCAGCACTTGATTTGATGCAAGGTTACGTAAAAGAAAATGCATTGGATTTAAAAACTCGTCTTTTGTTTGCACAAATGTTAGTTGCTGAAAATAAACCGCTTCAAGTTGTTGAATTATTAAAAGCACTTGATATTGACGATAAAGATATAAAACTTTCTTACTATTGGTTAGCTCTCGGTGATAGTTATTCTAAAATAGGAAAAGATAACAATGCTTTAAATGTATTTTCACGCTGGACAAAGGTTATGCCGCAGCAGAGAGCAGCATGGCTAAGAATAATTTCTATTTTAGAGCGTAAACACGATTATGCTGGAGCTCTTCGTACTGTGCAACAGGCACTGGAAGTCGCAAAAAATGATAAGGCTTTCAGACTAGTAGAGATTAATTTTTTAATCAAGAATGGTAATGTTAACCAGGCTCAAAAACAGTTGAATAAATTTTTCTCATCGGATGCAGATATGAATAATCCTGTAATACGAGGTTTTATGGGGAAAATTCTATTAGTTAATAAACAATACAAGGAAGCACGCATTGAATTGCTAAGTTATTACGATAAAAACCCGAATAGGCATTTAGTTGGTGATATCTTTGATAGCTACATAAAAGAGAAACTTTTTACAGAGGCTGATTCCTTTTTAGAACGTCACATTGTAAACCATCCCCAAGATGTTTTTACGATGTTACTTCTAGCAAATCAAAAGATAAACAGTTCACATAATGATGCTGCAAAATTATATGAATCTATTTTGTTAGTTGAAACATCCAATTTAATGGCGTTAAATAACCTAGCTTGGTTGAAATCTCAAATGGATTATATGGAAGCTGCAATTGAAATCTCTCAGAAAGGACTATTGTTATACCCTAATTCAAGTATGCTATTAGATACCGCCGCGACAATAAATGACAAGGTTGGAAATACTGAAGAGGCAAAAAAATTGATTAGTCAGGCACTTGAGCTTTCGCCAGATAACGCGTCTATTAAGATGAACTATATACGTATACATAAACCTTAAATATTACCAAAAAGCCCTCCAATAAGATAAGTACTATTTCATTAAGTTCCACATGGAATAGTACTTCTTATCTATTTCATAGCAACTTAATAACCCGGATAAATCGCAATTTAAAACACCACAGCTGAAATTACTTTAACGTAAGCTATATCTAATGTTCTATCTTCATTGGTGTTTCCTGCGTAACACTATGATGCCGATCGGTGAATCCCCCGCTGTGTCAGGCTAGCCGTACAGTAGATACTACAATCAGAACATTGCAACGCTGGAAAGTAAGTGGTGCTATCGTTGAAGATAAAAGGCCAACTGCGAAACATCCAAAGTCATCTAATAAACTATCTGACGAAGAGCAATAACAGATTATGGATATTTGTAATGAGCCTGAATATGCTGACTTACCACCAAACCAAATAGTTCCAACATTGGCGGATACGGTATTTATATCGCATCTGAGTCAATATTTTATAGAGTGTTGAAAGCACGCAATCAACTAGTTAATAGAACACGGTCAAAATTAATGTGTAAGTATCATAAGCCAAAGGCTCAAAATTGCTGATGATACCAATCAAGTTTGGACTTGGGATATCAGTCATTTACTAGAAAAGGTTAAAGGTATTAGGTGATCGCGATGCATGAGAATATGTATTTTGACCTCAATAGGGGGTTGCTCAGTGCTTTCGGCAGGTTCATCGCGCGATATAAACGCATTAAATTTAAAGTAAATGGCTGATCAAAGTTTGTCATTTATCATGTCAAGGAGTAAGTAATATGCGGAAATTGAGGTTATATATTCTAATATAATTAAGTTACATCAGACTATGGCTACTTTCTAGTTTAGTTTGAATCGTCCAGAACAAATATCTTGAGTCTTATAATTTTATTGCACAGTAAAGTGCAAGGGCGTGTGAAATGCTCATAACAGATTTAGTAGAGGCTAAAGCTAATATGCTAGGAAATGAGTTACATTACTCTGTTGATTGATATATTTTCTATATATCTTAGCAGCAAAAAAACTTGAATAAAAACCGCTTCAAGAGCGGTTTTTATTCAGTACTATTATTTTACTTAGCTGTTTTTGCGGCGAGTTGCACCGGCAAGTCCAAGAAGACCTAGACCAAAAATAGCAAGAGAAGTAGGCTCAGGTACAACAACTAGTTGAGTGTTAGAGCTCAACTCTTCGCCTGTTCTTTCACCTTTATTCAATACTGTAGTTGAAAGAGGAACACCAGCTGGACCAAACAAGTCATCAAAGTGTTCTTTTTGAGCAACAGAAAGCAGGGTAGTATCTAATCCTGCACTTGCTGGAGTTGCAGTATCATCATAAAGAACGTCTTGAATTGGTGTTAAATTAAGACCATTTAACGTGGTTACTGTTAAGAAAGGTATCTCATTTACTGGGCTATTTGCTTGACCATCAGTATACTGATTGAATAATGTATCAATAAAACTACCACTATCTGAGAATATTTTAAAGAAGTCTTCAGCAAAACCTTGCTCAGGTACTGTAAGGGCACTCATAAAACCGTAATCTGCAACACTTGTTACATTAGCACCAAGAGAGTTAACGCTTCCAGCTACAGAACCTGTTATTTCCAAGCTTAATACTTGTTGTGTTGAATCCGCAACAGGATTGCCGTTAACATCCAGATTTACAATACCATTGGTATCTGTTAAGTCGTTGTAATAAAAATTAAAGTAGCCGCCTGCTATAAATCCAGCTAAATCAGTACCTGCATCAACTACCTCACCATATAATAAATAGTCAACCGTCATGTTCCATGTGGCGTTAAACCCACCTACTTGGTATGCACCTAAAGCAGGATCATTTGGATTAGGGAAGGTTATTCCTGTAGTAAGCGAACCGCTGTCTACAAATAAATCACCTATACCAACGTTAGTATCAGCTACCGTATCAGCATCGTCATCTGTAGTATCAAAATATACAGACGTTGCATTTGAGATGTTTGCGCCAATTTGAGTAAATAAGCCTAATGTTTGAGTTTGAGGTGTGCCTACACCAAAACAATCACCACCTGAAACAACACCACCTAGTGTACCACAACCTGATACCTGTACTGGAGTTAATGGACCTGCTAGGATTAAGCTACCTGTGTTATTTGTACCTGCATCTATCTGAAAAACATCTGCATTTGCGCTAAATGCTGTAACCATTCCTAAAGCTAATAATAATTTTTTCATTTTTAATTCCCATGTTTAAAAATTGTATTTGTTTGCTTGATAATGCTATTAACATGCCAGTATTTCATGTTGCTGATAATAAAGGATATTTTTTATTTTTTGTAGCTCTAGGATATTCATGTGTAAAAATATCTGACAGTTGTCGCTTCAAGTGGCTCGGTGTTAAATTTGATATTATCGTTTACATGCTGTTCTGTGAGCTTAGTCGTTATCTTTATTTGAAATTAAAAATCCTTATAATGGCTCTGATACACATCATAAGGTTTTAATGTTTATCTTCGTCCTTCTTATAAGCCTCTTGCAACGCCATTATTGTTTTTCTACACAAATGTGGAACAAGTAGCCTTAATGGCATTCGAATTAAGTGCCCTCTCATATACAATAAAACACGCGCCAATTTGAAACGCCATGTTTCACATGAAGCGTGGTGCGGGATGAATGTTTCTATGAATGCACTTTTTAAGAATAGCAACTTGGCTTTACTCGGTGAAAACTCCATTATTTTAGAAAGGTAATTTTCATCAAAGGGTGTATTTAAGGTCAATTTACAAAAATAAGTGGCTAAAAACAAATTGTAGGTTAAACCCAGTTGCGTTGCTCTATTTATAAGCTCACGTTGAAAACCTTCATTTTCAGCTGAAAAATGCCTAAATAATAAGTCTAAATCAATTAAGTCTCTAAGGCCTTTTTCAAATTCACCTTCATGAAATAAATGTACTGCACAATGTAATAATATATCGGTATTCGATAACGTTTTTAAGCCGTTACTAAGGGTAATTGCATCTTGATGTAAGTTTGCAATATCAGGTGTGCTTTTTACGGTTAAAGGTAATATGTTGTGGTGTAAATCTAGCACGACACTTCTTTTATTATGTCTTAACGGTGGTATTTCATGCATCCATTTCCGATAATATTCTTCATTATAGTCTTCAATTTCTGTTCTTCTAAACCCTTGTAACATTAAATCTGACTCGGCTAAATTAAGGTCTTTTTTGGGTATTAACAGATCAATATCAGAAAATAAACGCCCTGATGCGTTAGGTAAGTCTGTCGCTATATAGGCGGCGCCTTTAAGCAAAGTAAAGTCTAAATTATTCTTCACTGCTAATGAGGCTAACTTAGCGATTTCATATTTACCTTGTTCAACTTGCCTGTCGGCAACTAGTTCTGCAGATAAGAAGTGGAGCTTAGCTTTTTCACAAAGTTTTTGTGTAGCCTCTTGCGTAACTAGCCTTTTCCATAATTGCGCACATACAGATGCACTAACGCTTTGTCGAATTAAGATGTTCTGTTGGGAAATTGTTAGTGCAAGGGCTGATTTTGGATCGCACCAAATTCTCAATAGTAAAATGGGTGATGTTTTTGCCATGTTAATTAGCTACTAATTTATTAAAGAGATGTATTGCCTCATCTATATTACTGTATTCAAAATTATATTTTTTGCTTTTGTCTATCAACGTTTTGGCAGATTTAAAGCCATCAACCCCCAGTTGATTATAATTGAAAGATTGTTCAACTAGCGGAATAAACGCTTGTGCAGGTGATAGAGGTGTTAATGATGTTTTAGCTCCACGATTGTATTTGGGGAAAACAAGCCAAATGTTTTTTATTTTAACTGGTGCTATATTTTTAATAATATTGTGATGTATTAGGTGAGCAACATCCCCTTTAGCAGTTCCAGTTACTAAACTATTCACTTTTAGGTTGAATTTATTTTCAATAACGTCAATCGACTCGTTTTTTAAGCTAACAGGTCTTCCAAATGGCGTTATAGTGTCAATATCTTTAGATAATAAGGCAAACTCGTCTGAGAATAAATTCCAGCCACTTAACATTAAGCAGGCACTAAGGGTACTTTTACCTGAACCAGGCGCTGCGGGAAAAATAATGACATGGCCATTTTTTTCTACCACAGCGGCATGTAACATAAAATAATGGTGTGCATGGGTGGCAACACACCAATTGAGTCCCCATTCGAAAAATGGAAAAGCTTCGATTATAGATAGTGGCTTAAAGGGGGTTTTTCCGTCGAGATTAAAATTAATATAAGGACGAATAATTTTTCTTAAGCCTGCTGGGCGACGAAGATCAATATAGAAATCTATATATTCACCTTGTTCAACTACAGGGAAACTTTGATAAATATGACAAAAAGTTTCAGCAAAGTTCTTCTCTGAGCTTTTAATGTTTATTGTGAAAGGGCCTATTTTAAGATTAAGCCCTTGGGTTAAGATGGTTTTTTTATCTTTTTTTAAATCAACAACTTTTAACACTTTATGACTATTTCACATTCTAGTAACTCTGATATGTAAGAGTGTACTAATTGCTCAGTGTATTCAAGAGAGAAGGTGTTTTTTTTATTCTGATACAAAAAATCAGTTAACTCGTTAATGTGAAGATTATCTTCTGACAATAAGGTAATCATTTGTGCTGCAATACTATCGAGGTGATTGGTATATCCTCGATAAGGATGGTAAACAATCGCTTCATTTGGCCATAAAGCGATTGTGTTTTTTATATGAGGGTTTAGTGATAACAGCATTATAAATAATTAAAAACCTAGAATGTCTTTAGCCCAATTAAAAGCCGCTTCTCTGTCAATTGCTGTTAATAAAGGTAGCTTGGGATCTGGTTCTAAATGCTCGGGATTACTACCAAAAAAATCAGCTACTAGTTCATGAGTAGCATCATGAGTTTCGGGGTCATTGTAATTAGTGGTTAAATATTGCAATGTCCATTGATTGTTAGGGAATGGAAATTTAATATTTGGGTGGGCAGCTGATAATAATGCACCTGAATAGTTAAAGTCATACTTATTAATCCTATGTGGACCTATAGTTAAAACTTTACCTATTTGTGTTTTTACTCCATCAATTGCGGGATATTCAATAATACCTCCAGATTCATCGGCCGCTAGAATCCAATTATATAATACATTGAGTGCATTGCCCTCACCATTAGAAGGTTTAAATTCCTTTTGGTGATCACTAGATAAATCCCCCCATTTGACACCTGGAGGGTATTTAATGAAAATATTAAATATAAAATCCCAACTTTTCCAATAACCAGGGGATTTTCCTGTTGCAGCGGAACCACATTCATCCCAATCAGGGTTTGATAAATTACCTGACATTTGACCTGAAACTGTACACCCAACAGCAGTAGCCCAAACAGGACGGCTAGACACTGTAGTTAATAAAGCTGAACCTATAGCTGCCTTTTTAAAAAACTGTCGACGGGTATTTGTCGGCATTTCACCTAATTCATTAACTGATTGTGTAGACTTTATGTCTTTCATACTATAATCCTAAATCCATATCTTA
>TARA_R110001583_G_scaffold72563_1_pt1 | contig 22458 bp, 35 predicted proteins | sample TARA_R110001583 | Tara Oceans TARA_R110001583 (sample SAMEA4398432) | marine metagenome | biome: Polar Biome; feature: [MES] marine water layer (ENVO:01000295) within the mesopelagic zone...; material: water (ENVO:00002006), including particulate matter (ENVO:01000060) such as...... | reverse complement strand
GGTATCCGTGGTATTTCCCCGCGGCAGCTTTGCCGGGATTGAGGCACTTTCGGAGTGGAACCTGTTTGTCGCCCGTATCGCCCTCGCCAGCTTCCTGGCCTATGTGATTGGCCAACTGCTGGATGTACAGGTGTTTGACCGCTTGCGCCAGTGGGCATGGTGGGTGGCGCCCGTTTGCTCAACGGTGTTGGGTAACTTGGCCGACACCTTTGCATTCTTCTCGGCGGCGTTCTATAACAGCCCAGACCCGTTTATGGCTGCCAATTGGGTAGAAATTGCCGCCGTCGACTATGCCATTAAGCTCGCTATCAGCCTGCTGTTTTTCCTCCCGCTGTATGGCTTGCTGCTTGCCTGGCTAACGCGCCGCTTGGTGGTTTGGACAGGCCAGGTGGATGCCGAGCCTCGTACGGCGTAATCGCATAAACACACAGAGTCCGCAAGGCTGAGGAGCTAGCATGACTGACGTTGCCACCGTTGATCTCCACTTTATCGATATGCCCGCCGACGAAGCCGCGGCGGATAAACCTCCGCTGGTGGTGATTCATGGCTTGCTGGGGAGTGCTGATAATTGGCGTTCGCACTTAAAAGTGTGGCAGGGCAGTCGCCGGGTGATTGCGCTGGATCTGCGTAACCATGGCCGTTCACCCCATGCAGAGGGAATGCGTTACGCCACCATGGCGGATGACGTGATAGCGCTATTGGACAAGCTCTCGATCGAGCGCGCTCATGTGCTGGGCCACTCCATGGGTGGCAAAGTAGCGATCAGCTTGGCGCGCTTGGCACCTGAGCGGGTGGCGTCGTTGATTGTGGCGGATATTGCCCCGGTGGCGTATGAGCACGGCCACGATGATGTGTTTGCCGCGCTCGATAATGTGCGGGAAGGCCAGCCCAAAAATCGTCGTGAAGCCGATGATCTGCTGGGCGAGCATGTTGAGTCGCGACCCACACGGCTGTTCTTGGCCACTAATCTGGTGCGCAATGACGATAACGTGATGGCAATTCGGGTAGGCTTAGATCAGATCAAGCGTGGTTATAGCGACATTATCGGCATTCCCGATGGTGAGCAGCCCTACGATGGACCGTCGCTGGTGCTGCGTGGCGGCGATTCCCACTATGTGGCTGACGATATGATCCCCGCGCTGCGTGAATTGTTGCCCCGTGCCCGTGTGGTAACGCTCAAAAATGCCGGTCACTGGCTACACGCCGACCAGCCGGAAGCCTTCCAGCAGGCCGTGACGGCGTTTGTAGAGGCGCAGTAGATGCGTGTTTAGTTGATAACTTAAGAAGCGCTGTTTTATCACAGTGGTGTGACCGTTAAACCGTGCTGCTCTGGGTAACGCAAGAAACGGTTCAAAATTCGGTAGCTATCCACATCAAAGCTTGCGGGTGCGTCCGCCAGCGTTTGCGCTTTGTTAAAACTTGCCGCACTGCCCAAGTAGCACCACTGTCGAACGACATGCCATGCAGGCGCTGTAGCGTCCGCTGACTGCTCCTCAATAGCAATGCTGCCTGGCCACGGCCAAACATTGACCTGAAGCTGGGTGAGGGCTTCCTGTGCCCGCTGGGTATGTGCTGCTATCGACTCCTGACCATTGCATGCTCCGCGGCACTTGCCCACCTGATTGGCAAAACAACGCCCCTTACCTTTTTCGAGCCCCAACACCCGAGGGCAGAGCTGCTGCTCTTCAGCAATAGCGCGCAATGCGCTCTTGGCTTCCCGCGCATTACGAAACAAACCATACAGCGTGCCACCTAGAGGCTGGGCCAGCGGTTGGCTCAAAGCGCTACCGCTGAGTAGCTCAGGGTGGTCGGCTTCCTCGGCCCAGTGCCAGGTCGTTAACTTACGCTGCTTGCGCAGTTGCCGGTTCATAATCGGCATTAGCGTTTTAACTAACTGCGCTTCACGCAACTGGGCGCCTAAATCGCCAGCGTCTCTTCCCATTCGATATGTTGCACCTGCTGGGCAAGACGCATCTCTTTATCGTCCTGGTGGTCGCGCTGAAAATGCCCTAGCACGCGGCTACGTAGATTGATGCTTTTGCCCACATACAGGGGCAGCCGGTTGTGGCCGTAAAACAGGTAGACACCGGGGCAGGCGGGCAACCGTTCCAGCTGCGCACTATCCAGATGGGCAGGAAGCGTGCGGTGGCGGCGCTCATCGCCCAACAGGCGCTGCCACGCTTCATCGCTGTGCTCAACCTGCCACGCTTGCCAGAGTGACCACAGCGCGTCCACATCGTCTCCGGCACGGTGGTGGCAGATGGGGGTGATAGCGTAGCGGTTAAGCAGTGCTTTCAGGTTATGTTGGCGCTCCTGGGGCGCTATCCGTCGGGATAAGCGCAGTGTGCATATCAACGATACTCGGTAATCCTGCCCGGCGCGCTTAAATTCGTTGCGCAAAAAGCTGTAGTCAAAGCGCGCATTGTGGGCTACCAACTGCCCGTCGCCCAACCACTCCCGGAGTGATTCGGCTATCTGCACAAAGCGTGGCGCACCAACCAGCATGTCGTCGCTAATCCCGGTCAACTGAGTGATTTGCGCGGGCACTTTGCATTCTGGGTAAATTAAGCTCGACCAACGATCCACTAGCTCTCCGTTGACGACTTTGAGAGCGGCTATTTCAGTAATCCGATCCCGCGTCGCCCGGGTGCCGGTGGTTTCAACGTCTATAAAAATTAAACCTGTTTCGCTCATGGGCCGCCATGGTAGTGGATGGAGAGCTATTAATGCTTGGTTATAAAGTGTGTGGATCTACCGCTAAACGCGATACGGGTAACGTTGCGTCAGTAAGGCCCATTTTGAGTAGAAAGGTTTCAAAGCCAGCGTAACGGCGGCTATCTAATGCCGCGGGGCTTAGCGCCATGCGGCGCAGGATATCCTCCCAGGCGTTGGCGTTAATGTCATTCTCGAGCACAGGGTGCGCGCTAATCAACAGCTCCCAGGCGGCGTCTGGGTTGTTGATAATCCAGTGGCTCGCTTGCTCAAGGGCAAGCACGAAGCGCGACCAGGTATCAGCGCGGCGAACAAGCGTATCGCTATTGGCCAATACCACCAGGCCGTCATTTCGGGGGATATCTAGCTCATCAAAGCGAATGACGTGGGTGTTAATGCCTTCTGTCGCCAACTGCTGGGGAAGGTAGTGGTAAAAGCCATCGGCGACCGCATCAATCTGACCTTCCCGCATTGCTCGAATGGGGTCGAAGTGCAGGTTGATAGGCGGGGTGAAATCATCTGTTTGTTGTACCGAACGGGGGAGTAAACGCGGAATGCTCAGGTCGCGGCCTTCTCCGGTGGTATAACCGTAGTGTAACCCTGCCAAGGTATTTTCAGTTTCCGCTTGCTCCTCGCCCGTCACAATGACCGCCGTCAGCGAGGTTTCAATCAGTGTTGCGATCCGGGTGATCGGCGCACCGTTATGGACTTGTAGATGAAGCAGTGGCTGGCGGGTTAGCGCCAAATCGACTTCACCTGCGGTTAGCAGCTTGATAGCGATGGAAGGGTCGGCCGGTGATTGAATCTCTACCTCAAGCCCCTGGGCAGCGTACAGCCCTCGCTCTTTAGCAATCACCAAGGCTGCGTGCTGCGGGCTCAAGTACCAATCCAGCATTAGCGTGATGTGTTTCATCGGCGGTGGTTCTAGTGGCGGTGCCGGGGTTTGCGCCATGGTGGGCACTTCCTCGACGCTTTCGCTGTCAATGGTTCGCCAAAATGCTTCCGGCACCTCAACATCTGTATCTAGCGTCAGTGGGGCCGTCTCTGAAGGGCTTTCTTCGCGCTCTTCATTTGCGTAAATAACTGAATTAGAAAACAATAAGGTAACGATGAGACTCAACAGAATAGGGTGCCAACAGCGTAAGAGGCAACGCAACATAGTCAGTAACTCCAGGGGTTGTAACGGCGAAGTGTAGCCGCCTGGGAAAGCTTCTGACCAGCCCCTTGAGCATAAGGGGGTGCTGAGAAGAGACAGTAAATTCAACGGTTACATGCAATAATAGCGCTGTATTGATGTAGAGACGGAGAGTCATGGACACAATTTATACGTTCTTTTTGGTAGGCGGTTCTCTTATGGCGCTCAGCATTTTGGCCAGCCGCTTATCGTCGATGATGGGTGTGCCGCTGCTGCTGATCTTCCTTGGACTAGGCATGCTAGCAGGTGAAGAGGGCGTACTGGGCGTCGTGTTTGACGATTACTCCATGGCCTTTGCCATCGGCCACCTCGCCCTGGCCATGATTTTGTTAGACGGTGGCTTACGTACTCGCCTCAAAACCTTCCGAGTGGGTTTTAAACCCGCGCTTTCCCTCGCGACCTTCGGTGTCTTTATCACCAGCGCCATTGTTGGCGTTATCGCGATGTGGATTTTTGACCTAACGATAGTACAGGGCCTGCTGGTTGGCGCCATCGTAGGTTCAACCGATGCTGCCGCGGTTTTCTCCATGCTCAGCGGTCGCGGTGTTAATCTCAACGAACGGGTAGGGGCGACGCTGGAGATCGAGTCGGGCACCAACGACCCGATGGCGATTTTCCTGACCCTGATGCTGGTTGAATTGCTCGTCGGTGATATTGGCGGCCCCGTTGAAACCCTGCTGTTTTTCCTTTCTCAGTTTGGTATTGGTTTGATTGTCGGCCTAGGGGGCGGTTGGCTGAGTGCCAAGCTGCTACGCTGGCTCGATTTAGCCCCAGGCCTTTACGCCATGCTAGCGCTGGCACTGGGTTTCAGTGTGTTCGGTTTAACCAGCGTGCTGGGCGGTAGCGGCTTTTTAGCGATCTATCTTGCTGGTTTGATGATTGGTAATCAGCCCGGGCGCCACCTCAACTTTATTCTGCCTGTGCACGACGGCTTGGCGTGGCTAAGTCAAATCGGCTTGTTCCTGGTGCTTGGCCTCCTGGTTACACCCAGTGAGTTATGGGACGTGGCACTGCCCGCGGGGTTGGTGGCACTGGCGCTCATCTTTATTGCCCGCCCGCTGGCGGTGCTGATCACCATCAAACCGTTCTTCAAATTCCGTTGGCGGGAAACCTTCTTCATTGCCTGGGTGGGCTTGAGAGGGGCGGTGCCTATCGTGCTGGCTATTTTCCCGGTTATCGGTGGGGTAGAAAACGCCTCGCTCTACTTTAATGTGGCCTTCGCCGTGGTATTGATGTCGCTACTGATTCAGGGTGGCTCACTGACGCTGATGGCCAAGTGGTTGAAGGTGGAAGTGCCGGTAGGCACCGTGCCTAACCGGCGCGGCCCGCTGGGCATCCTGCCGGAAAACGACTTTGAGCTATTTGTGTACGGGGTCGAAAACCAGGATTTAGAGGATGTGCCTATCCGGCTGCTGCGTTTTCCTTCAGGTGCTTTGATTTCCGCGCTGTTCCGCGACCACGCCATGCTGCACCCCAAGGGCAGCACGCGCTTGAAGCTGGGTGATGTGATTTGTGTGATCGGCCGCTCAGAGGACCTGTACGCGCTTAACCGACTATTCAATGGCGATGCCAAGCTCAAACAGGAGCGCGCCTTCTTCGGTACCTTTACCCTGGATGGTAGCGCGCAAATGCAGGATATCGCCCAAGCCTATGGCCTAACGCTCAGCCCCGGTGAACAGGACATGACGCTGGCGGAATTTATCGCCCTGCGCGTAGGTGGCCACCCAGTTATCGGGGACGACGTAGATTGGCACGGCATTCATTGGGTGGTCAGCGATATGGAAGGCGGAAAGATTACCCGCGTCGGGTTACGTTTGTACTAAAAGGCGTTGACTTCCAAGGAAAAGCTGTTAGTATACGCACCCATAAGCCGGAGGGATGGCAGAGCGGTTGAATGCACCGGTCTTGAAAACCGGCATAGGTTAATAGCCTATCCAGGGTTCGAATCCCTGTCCCTCCGCCACCTCGATTTTAAGGCCCTGTTTTTACAGGGCTTTTTTTATATCTAGGCTCTACGTTTCCTTCCTATCAAGCCTTCCACTAAACTCATCGGTCTTTCAGTGTGTCCAGATTGTGTCTGGGAATCCTGAACCGCTTCCACTGGTGCGATGCCTGTTGCCAGGTTGCGCAGATGATTTACTGCATCCCGTGCACGGTGGGGTGCCAGGTGGGCGTACTTCTCTGTCATCTTCACAGTGGAGTGCCCGAGCACCTCTTTCACATCCATGAGTGGCACGCCTTCGCTGACCATCCAGCTAGCGCAGGTGTGACGCAAATCGTGGATACGGAAGTTGGTGATCCGCGCCGTTTTGCATGCGCTTTTGAACCCCTCCCGAATGCATCCAATTCGTTCCCCGTTTGTCTTAGCGAACACCCATTCACTCTGTGGGCATGTTTTCGATACCCATATCCAGCGCCGTTTGAGTGCAGCGATAGCCGCATCATTCAGCGGCACCGTGCGCCTTTTTGCGCTCTTGTTGTCTTCACCTTCCAGGTGGAGTAGGGCATTATGGAAGTCGACGCGGGACCAGCTCATCTTGAGCAGTTCATTCATGCGGGCCCCGGTATTCAGGCCCAATAGAATGAAGTCAGCTAGCCGCTCTCCGCTTCGCTGTGCTTTGGCTGTTGCGACTAACCGATCCGCTTCTGCATGAGTAATCCACCGCACGCGTCCCTCTGGTTCCTTGAGCTTCCTGCCTCTAACAGGATTGCTCATGGGCCACTCTAATTGCTCAATGGCGTGATTGATCATTGCACTCAGATCGGATAGCTCCCGGTTAATCGTTGCAGGCTGCACGCCGTCCAGTTGCCTGGCTGAAATAAACTCCCGAACATCTTTTCCTGCGAGCTCTTCCATTACTACGTCTGGCCCAAAGTGGTCATATAAGCGGCCTACTCGCCGCTGTATATCACTGATCGTGCGCTTTGTCTGGCTGGCCAAAAGAAACTCAGCGGCCACTTCGGCAAAGGTATGCTGGGGCGCTTTGCCCCAAGCATTTTGCTGATAAAGTTCCGATCGCCACTTTGCTTCCAGCGCTTTTGCTTCCCGGTAGTCTACCGTCCCAGTAGAGCGTCTAACCGGCGCACCGCCTCCCGGCGGGGTGATTTTGGTCCACCAATACGGTGAACCTTTACGTTTATGGGGCATGGTGCCTCTCCTTGTACCACGCCGGGCGCACTATCAGTTTGCGTCTCGGCGCAGCCGGCGTCTAGCCTTTGCCGTAGTCGTTCTGCGTGGATCATTCGGCGCTTACCTAGCCAGACGACTGGTAGCGTGCCGTCATCCATCCAGCGGTAGACGGTAGCAACGGATACGCTGAGCGCTTTGGAAGCCTCTTTAGGGGTATAGGTAAGCACCTCCATATCAATCTCCCGTATAACGTTGGCCGCCGGGGCCCCAACCTTGACCATCACGCCAGTCGCGTTCCTGGCGTGCGATGCTGTCGTCTATTGCCTGCTGGCGCTGCTGATCGATGAGGGCTTGCACCTCAGGGTTCTGGGCGATACGCCGCAGATTCAGCAGTTCCTCCTGCTGGCGCTGGATAATGCCGGTGGCCACCGATGCCAGTTCCCAGCAGTCAGTGGGTGTTTCGCCGTCGTCACGCACTTTCCCCAAGCCATAACAGCCGCCACATGGCTTGTCGCGATTGCCTTTGATGTGATCGTAGCCAGCGCCCAGGCAAATAGGGCAGTCGTCAGAGGCAAGCGCTCGCCACTGGCTTTCCCATTCCTGCAGACTGGTAATGCTATCGATGCCCTTATCAAGGTCGCGATAGAGCACCAGCCACTTTCCTTCCAAGTCCGTTCCAGCGCCCTGGTGCTGGGCAATCTCCTGAAATTTCCCGCCACGTTCTCTGTGGGTATGGGTGATAGTCGACATCATTTCGCCCTTTGCTTATTGAACCTATTGCTCAGCTTGGCGCTCAATAGCAGTGGGTACGGCAAAAGGAGATCTGCCATGAAGCATGTCGACAAATGCGAAAAATGCGGTAAGGAATACAATCCCGAAGTTAAGAAGGACACAGAAGAAACCCCCAAATGTGATGCTTGCGGGGATAAGCTGTTCCACCACCATTCGCCTACTACGTATGAAGAATCGGATGATGAAAATGACGGCCAGCATCTTGTTGAAAAGGGCCTAAGAAAGGCTGCTGATGCATTGTCCGTCCATAAACGGTAGTTCGCAGCCCGGACGCTTTCATCTGGGTAACAAGTCATCAATTCTTGCTCCTTCATTTGGCCCCCGGCGCTGGCAACAATGGGGGCATTACCCCTGACTGATAAGCGCTTTCCACTTGGGGCAGCATCCAGTGGCCAACCGTGTTCCCGTTGGGCAACACGATATGCGCGAGAAATTCCTCCTCGAACTCAGTAATGCCAGACTCAACTGCTTCTAACTTGGCTTTAATGACCAGTGCTAGGGCACGCCAACGCTGCCTGCATGCTTGTTCCCATGCCTTTGCAGCTTGCGCCGGTGAGCGTTCACGGCCGGTTTCGGTTTGCGTAAAGTCTCGGCTGCTCCGGTCGGGCATGGAGAGATCGAAGCGGATCCGGCGTCCGTGCATTTGAAAAGCCATCACAGCGGTACCGCCATCCCAGCCGTACATAAAACCGCTGGCGCCGTAGCGTGATACGGTTTGCTCTATCTCAGCACGGCTGCGCTCACTGGATACGCTGGTGTTCTCTGCGTATCGGCTCACTTTCCACCCCCTAAGGCTGGAAGGCCTTCTTCATCGATCAACTGGCCGGCGGGCATGAACTCACTACCTGGTGCACGCTTGAGGAGCTTAAGCCTTTCGTTTTCAGCGCGGGCGCTATCCACTAATTGCGCAGATACATCGCTAACGGCCTTGGCTCGCTGGATTTCTTCCTTCAACGCATCCCCCTTGATGCTCTCATCACCCAAACGCTCAAGCTGAGCAAACAGGTGGTTGCGTAGGTCGTCGATTTTGTTCTTCATGCCTGCTTGCTCCTGCGGTTGATTTTGCGGTTTAGGGCGCCGCGCAGCTGTACGATTTGCGGCAACGGCTGGGGTAGGTTGAGGTAACTGTTACGGCGCATTAACTCGGCGCGGCTGATTAGCTCCAGGTTGGATGACGCGAAGTTGCGCTTATCGCCATCACGGAATATCACCGCGTGGCCTTTTGGTACCGGCCGCCCGTTGTGCTTTTCCCACTCAATGTGGCTGACCGCGACCCAGTCCCGGGGCGGGTATCCTGTGTCGGTCATCTTGCGTTCCAGGTAGCCATCTTTAGTGACGCGCTCGCTACCGATCGGTAACCACGTTGCCGGCTTTTGGCCTTTTTTGAAGCGGGTGCGCTCGCTACCTGGTGGGCTGAAGTGCGTACCCTTGTTCCAGGGTGTTAAGTTAGGCTTAAAGCAGCCTGGCTTTTCGCGCTGCATGTACTCGGCTGATTTCCGCCAACCGTGGTTAATGGCCTGATTTTTGATACTGGAGACGCTTCTGCGAAACATGCGCGCCAGAGTGGCGTTGTTGGTATCCGGATAGTTTCTTTCCAGCGCGGCTAGATCCTCCGGAGACCAGGGCTTGCCGTTGTTGGTGAGGTAGTTAGTCATGGCTGGCTTCCTCCACATCAGCGGCGGTGATTGTGTAGCGCTGTGTGTTCAACACCTGGTAAAAGTCGGGGTCGCAATAGGTGGTAGCCCATGCCTCGATGAGCGTTTGCAGCACTTGAATCTGTGGTTCGCTGGCGCTGGGATAATCTTCGGCCACTTCGCCCGCGTCGTCTTCGGCCTGTACCTGCATGCCTTCTATCACCAGCTCATCAAGGTTGGTGGTGAAGTCGGTGGCTTGCGCATTGCGCTTGGTACCGAAATAAACCGTATCGCCCACTTTCAGCTGGCGCTCCTCGATCAGCTCCTGAAGGTCGTCATGGTTGAACACTTCGTCATTGGTCAGCCATAGGATGTCGGGCGTTGTCGCGTCTCTGGCGACCGCTTTGGTACGCTCGATGCGGTCATACTCAGCAGCTAGCAAGGCCATCGCTTTAATGATGTTGCGCTGTGGATTGGTGCTGGGCTTCCACCAAGCTGTGTGCCATGGCCAAATATCTTCCATGGCCTCTACCATGGAATCGTCATCGGCAATGAGTGTTGCAGGTAGGTCGTGCATTACGTAAGCAATGGCTGCCTGAGAAAGCTCACCTTGGACGTATGTATCATCATCCTCAGCAGTAAAACCCTCTACATAGATTTGGCGAAGGCGTTCTTCCAGTGCTTTGATGATCGCTTTTGACATGTCAGTTACCTCCTAGCTGCTTAAACGGGCGTGACAAGGCGTTCATGCTGGTTAAGATGATCGCCTTTCTTCGCTCTGCGGCTTCGTGTGCTTTCGCGTTCAGCTCGGCGAGGTGCGCTTGCATATCCAATTGATCGACGAGTGCCTGCCCTCGTTTGCCCTCGCCATAGCGGCGGGAAATGGTCGAGACGTGCACGCCGTGGCGTTTTGCTAGCTCGCTGAGCGTTACGCGTTCGCCGGTGGCGGGATCTTTCGTGTATATCGCACTCATGACTGCACCTCGCTGTCCTCATTTTTTTCGCCGGCGTCCCTCTCTGCTGGCGCTGGTGTTTTGAATATCCGGTCAAACTGTTCGTCAAAATCCATATCGGGCCTCTACATGCCCCCGACCATGGCGCGCTGGGCGTCTTCGGCGGGGTAGTTGGGGTTGTGATAGCAAAACTCCGAGCGGATCCGGTGGGGGAAGTGGTACCCATCGCAGTAGCATGTCTGGTACCGCCAGCCGCGCCGATCCGCCCACTTGTCGATGCGCAGCGTGTCGAACTCCCCACAGCTTTTGCAGCGAATGCGGCGTAAATACTCAGCGGGGTGCTTGGCTTTTACCTGGCGCGCCCCGCACGACCGGCACCGGCAATGGCGGCGGCGATTGCCGACGATGATTCGCTGACCAAGCCGGTTGAGCATGTACATACGCCAGCCCCCTCAAAACTGAACCAGCTGCTGAAACGGCACCGTGTCGGGCATGGCCAGCTGTGCCGGTGAGGTGGCGTCGGTTTCTAACGCGGGAGCAGCGGGGCGCATGCCTGGGCAGTGCTCGTCAGCGATGCCTTTGTAGTCCGGCTGGCCGGTGCGCTGTTCCAGGGGTACACCGCGGGCTTCTTCTGCGGCCCATATCGCGGCATCCGTGCAGTAGCTAACCAGCCAGTCGGATTGTTCTTCCGCTTCGCGTTGGGAGAGCTGGCCCAGGACGGCTATCGAGAGAAGCATGATGGCCACCCATAGGGCTTTAGCGGCTTGGTTGCTCATACGGCACCGCCTTAGCTGTCGTAAAGCAGCTGCTGCAGGTGGTCGTGAATGGCGCGGATCTCGCGCTGAGCCGTTTTGGGGCGGCTGTAGTAGCACTCGAACTTGCAATGGCTTTCGTGCTGAGCATTGCGATTTGCCAGCCACGTTTGGCAGAAGATGCCGTGCTGGCAGGTTTCCAGCAGCACGGCATATTTGCGCCGCAGGTTGATGGCCAGCGCCAGCTCCTGGCAGGGCATCAACGTGAATAGGAATGCGGTGTTGATTCCATTGGCCTGCAGGGTGTCGATAACGGGGTTGGGGTTATGGAGATTCATGCGAATACCCTCCCCACATCACGGCGTGACACAGTACGGCTGGCGCTGACCTGCTGGCGCGTGCGCATGGGAGGGCGGTGGCGCATGGCCTCTGCGTCTGGGTTGATGCCGCTGATCAGCAGAGCGATTAGTAGGGGAGCGATCCAGCCGCGGCGCATGGCCTCGGCAACGGCGCCAGCGGCTTTGAAAACGCCCAGTTTGTGGTAACCCTTCTTGAGACTGCCACGCACGGTTTCAGGTGAGCGGCCCGTGGCCTTGGCAATCTCTTTGTAAGTGTTGCCCGCTGCCAACAGCATGAGATCTACCGCTTCGGTGCGGGTAAGTCCTAAACTGCCGCGTTCGGGGTTTATTCGTGCCTGCCAGTTGCCTTGTGTGATTTGCATCTCATTGACCCTTGCCTATATTTCGATATCTCAAATATAGGTAAACACATATTATAGGTCAATGGGTATTCCTATATTATTTGTAGAGAGGCATTAAAAAACCGCCTCGGAGGGCGGTTTTGGTAAGAATCAGCTTTCGCTTAGTGGAGCTGCGTACGGGCCAGCAAGCCACGCATCTGGTTGCGTGGGGTCTCGTGAGGAATTACCCGTATCTGATGGCTGCTTCTTAATTCGGCAGCGATCTCTCGGTAGACTTTCTGCTGGTCTGCATTACTGCCCGCCGGCTCTTTGCATATGAAAACGGTGTCTTGTGGCATGCCTCCGTGTCTAGCCAAGCGATTCATCTGCATGATCCAGCGATCACCCTTATCGATTATGCTCTTTGTATCATCCAGGTCGAACGAAAGGGGGCGAATAGCTTGGGCAGTAATGCCACCTTTTTGCCAAACGAAAGGGAAGGTAACGTGATACAACTCATCACCCAGCTTCTCCTCTCGGTAGGTGCGATCAGTGAACTGTTCCTTGAGTAACGTGTTGATACGACGCTTCAGCTTAGTTTCTGCGTCTTCTCGCTGTGTAAAATCATGGCAAACATAGCGATTGAATAGCTCTTGCAGGGTTGCGGTCGGGTTGTCGGTAGCAATGGTACCCGGCTGGCTAAATCGGAACATCGTCTCGCTAGGTGCGGTTAGGTGCTTGAATAGGCCTAGCTGCAAAGCGGTGTCGTATGGGTGGGCATTAGCCAGTTCAGCTACTCGGTGGATTTCTTTTGCAAAGGCTTGCCGAGCGTTCGTGAAAACAGCTGGATCTAGCTTGTCGAAGAAATTGGTGACGCGTTTGCGCGTACGCGTTTCGACCATTTCCAGGAATTGGCCATTATTACAGACCATGACGATTCCCAGGTTCGCGAACTCACCTGTCTCGGGGTAGGGTTGAAAGCGCAGCACTGCGTAGTTGCAGATGATGCTCATACCATTCTCCAAAAATCGCCATTGTGGATGCGGTTAAGTAACTCAAAGCGCTCATCCAGTGTGGGCTGAACTAGTGATTCATCATCCCACATATCTTTATAGACCCATTCTTCGGGCAAAAGGTCGATGATCGTATCCCAGTCGCCCAGTGCTTTGTCAAGTGCATGAAGATGCTCTGACTTGATCAGCAGATCATCAAATTTTGTCTTTTCTTCGCTAAAAACATGATTCTCTATGCATTCGGCGTCATTGCTTGGAAGATCAAATGCAACATTATGGTCGATCACCACAAGCTTGCTGGAAGGTTCCCAGAGTAAATTAACGTTGCCGCCTTTCTCTGTGAGTCGCCGATCTCCATTTCTAACCCATCTATCGAACACTAGCACACGCTGCTTTAACTCGGGAGGTATCTGGGACACCTGCGGGTAGATGAGTGTTGTGGCATTAACCACTAGCTTGGAGGCAAAAGCAGGGCCTCCATCCAGCTCGTCGGCGCCATCAATTGCTGTGAAGCTTATAAGCCCTTGAGGTATCGTCATGATGCCATAAGGAGGTATCGGGAGCCCAAGCCGTAAGCCAAGTTCTGCACAGATCAGTTCGGATGTTAGAGCCGCTTTACCAGCGCCCCCAACCCCTTTTACAACATAGATATCGCCCTGGGTATCTCGTATGAAAAACGGGCGGCATACACCTTGCTCGGAGCGTCTGAGAATTTCAGCGGCCTCAAGTTGCAGTGGGGCCATGCTTGCTCCCTATATGGTTTATTTTCTGATGGCATGTGCCTAGTCGCTAGTCGCTAGTCGCTATTGATGGCTCATCTGCGACTTATAGCTTGGTTTTTGCCTCAACCGCCACGCCTATAATTCGGCAATTACCATTGATTGGAATCAGTGGATAGGCGGGGTTCAGCGGTTTCAGGTACTTTTGCCCACCGTCCGTGACAAGCTTTTTAAACGTAGCCTCATTGCTTTCATCAAGCTGAGCTACCACCAGCTTACCTGGTGTCGGTTCTATGCCTGTATCGACTAATACCAGCGTACCTTCTGGAATGCTTGGCCTTACGCCTGCTGGCGCTGTCATTGAGTCGCCGGTCACTTCCAGCCAGAACGCAGGCCCCTTAGCAGCGTAGTCGGTTGATTCGTGCCGATCCTCCATGCCTGTCGGATAGGGCACTACGCATTCACTGAACTTCCCAGCCTGGACTTCTGAAATCACTGGGTAACGGCTATAGCGTATTGGTGTGGGGGCTATAGAAACATTTTGATCTGGGCTGCTACCTATTACCTTGCTCATTTCTCCTTTGCCAGTAGCAAGCCATAGAGCGCTAACACCGAGTTCATGTGCGATCTGAGTGGAAAAGGAAGTTGATTTCGACTTACCGCGCTCCAAATCAGAAATGCTGGTTTGCTGCACGCCAATTTTCTTGGCGAGCTCTGCTTGATTGAGGCCAGCTAGTTTCCTGGCTTTTTTAAGGCGGTCTTTGAATTCCATAATCGATTTATATAGGCGAACCCATACGCTTGCAAACAGGTTTTCCCATAACTAATATATGGGTATTCCTATTTTGGAGCGCTAAAAGATGAGCCAAACCTCTACCTTCCAAAGTTTGGTGGGTTTCTTCGGCACGCAGATTAAGACGGCTGAGTTACTAAAAGTTGATCAGGCAACTGTTTCCGGATGGGTTCGTGGTAAGCACGGCATGTCTCCTGCGGTAGCACTTCGCGCAGAAAAACTCACAAATGGCAGATTTACAGCTGCCCAGCTTTGCCCATCCGTTTTCAGCGAGCCACCGATTAATGGGGCGGCTTCTCAGTGATTCCAGTATATGAGCCAGCGCAAAACAGCACAGCCCACGGTGCTGGTCTGTTTGGGTATACAGCTCTTATGAGGTGCAGACATGTTTAGAAATATCGATGGAATGCAGCAGTGGCAGCTGGAAATGGAGCTTTCCCATTTAATTGGGTGGCTCATCGCTTCGCGCCATTCCGCTGAAGCAGCTGAAGAGAGCGCCCGGCAACATCGTACCGCAGAGAAGGAGACGCTGGCGCAGATCAGCAAAGTGCGCCAGCGGCTTGGATTGCCGGATAGCGAAATTGGGCATGACTCAGTGCCATCTGATCAGGAAGGAGGGTAGCGAGTTGCAGCCTAATTACCCTTTCCACATTGCTGCTTCGGTCAACCGGCAACGCCCTGTGATGGCCCTATTCGCCATATTGAGCAGCCAATTCAGCAAGCCCTGCATGCTTCAAGTCGCCGGCGCAAGCCATATAGGCTTTTTCCGAAAGCTTGTGGTTGTAAAGCTCAGCATGCAAAGCAAGCCTCAGTTGGTCGTCATCAAGGCCTTCGACACTATTGGGGAGCCAGTGGTGCTTCTCGATGGCAATCAACTCAGCTGCTTTTCTACCTTTGAGTGCTTGCCATGGCTGGCTTCGCTCAGAACGGACATGGTTGCAATAGCACTCCAACAGATAATTACCGAAGGCCTCTCCAACTACCTCCTTCCGGTCGTAGCTCTGAAGATGGTGAAGCACGTCTGCATCTCTAGTACTGAGAGCTTTTCTCATGTGCGTATCCCAGCTTACGTAGTAATTAGTTTCAGCCACGTCGTTCTCCTTCTTTTGGTGGATGGTGTCGCAACTAACACCTTAGCGGGTGGCGGCGTGGCTTTCTATCCGGGGGAGTCCGTATGAACTTGCTACGTCGCCTTGCCTTTGTTGTTCGTGCCTCACGGGCGGGCCAGGGGGAAGCGTTAGACCGAGCGTTTGCCGACCTGCAGCAACGCACTTCACTCGCGCAAGAGGCGACACGCCGATATCAGCCCTGGATGCCTGCTCAGGCGTGGAAGAACGCGGCGAGTATCTTGAATGTGGAGCCGCCTGTCGAGAAGTGGGCCGCCATTTGCTCTGGCTCCAAAGGGCTTGTCTCGGTAGTGAAGCTGGCAAAAACACCTAGTGATCGCTTTGAGGTTCTGTTCTATCAAACGGAGAGCACCGCCGAGCTAGTAGCATTTCTAAAAGGCGCGGGGCCCATTGCCTATGACCCGTGGCGAGATACAAAGGCCGCCATGGCGCTTTCAGGTGCTGGCTTATCGCTGGTTCAGTTCCGGTGCAGCGTTGCCAATATGTCTGCCTCTATGGAGGCCGCTCGCCAGTGGGTGTGTGAAGGGCAACTGATCCATTCCGGTGATGCCGTGCTAACCAAGCATGTGTTGCATGTGGTGGATAGGCGCTCTCCGTCTTCATCCCTCCACACTTACCATTACCCACGCCGCTATCCAGGGCAGCGCATTGAAGGTGCGCTGGCGCTGCTAATGGCGGTGGGGCTGGCGCTGGGTGAAAGCCGCCAGCCAGGGGAGGTCAGCGAGGATGATTGACCAAGCCAACGACTTCATCAATCGCCGTTTCCAGATCTTTGTTTTCTCCGGACTCTATTGCCTCGCGAATTTGATGCAGTGCTTCCAGCCGCGAGTCTTCATAAGTGGGCGCGGGAGCCAACCCGGATATTCTCCTGATGTGATCGCGAGCGGGATCTCCGGTGCTTTCTGGCGTTTGCTCAAGAGCTTCCAGCCTGCCGAGAATCTCAACTTGCATGAACAGCACGGCTTTGAGCATTTTCTGTGTGTCGTTTTCAGCCACGTCGCTTTCCTTCTTTTGGTGGGTGGTGTCGCAACTACCACCTTAGCGGGCTTCGGCGTGGCTTTCTATTTCGGAGGTGCGGTATGAACCGTGAATCCGGTATGCGTTTCAATCATGGCCTAATCAATGTCGCTCAACGCCAGTTTCTTGAGCGTCACTGCTTTCCTGCACATCAATTGCCGCCTGAATTCTCTCTATCAGTTCACGACCTTGATCTGGTGTCATCGCGAACATTTGGAACTCTTGAGCTTCCGCTTAATTTGCGAGTGAGTGGAGGTGCGCCATGACCGAAGAACGCGCATTCCGCGGTGTCTGGATACCCGCTGAGATCTGGCTGAATCGGGAGCTCTCACTGCAAGAGAAAGTGATGCTGATCGAGATCGACAGCCTGCAGCACCCGCAAAAGGGTTGTTTCAAGAGCAACAAGAAGCTGGCCGAGTTCTTTGGCCTTTCGCCTAACCGTGTTTCCGAAGTGATCAGCTCGCTGAAAAAGAAGGGTTGGATTCGCGTGGATCAGATCCGCGAAGGCAAGCAGATTGTCGAGCGCAGGATCTTCATGAAGCACCCCCTCGAGAAGCCGAATGGGGGTACTCGGAAAACCGAACAGGGGTATTCGGAAAATCGTGAGAACCCTATTCGAGATCCCGAAGGGGGGTATTCGGAAAACGGGGAGAACCCTATTCGAGATCCCGAAGAGGGGTGTTCGGAAAACGGGGAGAACCCTATTCGAGATCCCGAAGAGGGGTATTCGGAAAACCGTGAAGAGAGGGGTTCAGGTTTAGGGGTTCAGTATGAGGGTACCAGTAAGAGGGTTGCGCCTGGGGCTAGCCCAGCCGCTGCTACTGGTGACTACCTGGGCGCTGACGAACCGCAAGCTGAACCGGCTGGGCCGGAGGAATCCGCCGATGCGTTGCTGGCGCGAATTCCCAGCGATATGCCTGGCACCCGGGATCCGAAAGCCAAGACGTTCAAGGCGTGGGCCAATTACGCCTGTGCGTATCGCCACCGGTATGGCGCTTGGCCGGTGTGGAATGAAAAGACCGGTGCCACCCTGAGCCAGTTGGTCAACCGCGTAGGTGCCGAGCGAGCCCCTGGGGTGGCTGCCCATTACGTGAAGCTGAACAACCAGTATTACACCGTTCGGATGCATCCCGTGGGCCTGTTGCTGCAGGACTGCGAGGCGATCGCCACGCAACTAGCCACCGGCCAGCAGGTGACCCAAGCCAGGGCGCGCCAGCTGGATAGCACGCAATCCAACCTGAGTAACGCCGAGGAGGCCAAGCGCATCATGGCCGCCCGACGCCAACAGCAGGAGTCTTCGTCATGCTAACCGACCATGAGTCTGACCAGGTGCTCGAGCTGGTGTATGCAACGGCCGAGGTATTGGGGCAGGAGATCCGCCCAACCGCTGCGGTGCTGATTACCGATGATCTTGGCGGCTACCCGTTTGCAGAGATTCGCCGCGCCTTGGCCCGTTGCCGTGCCGAGCTACACGGCAAGCTGACCCTGGCCGCGATCGTTGAGCGGTTGCCCAGTGCGAATAAGCACCTGTTGCCCAATGAGGCCTGGGCGCTGGCGCTACGTAGCACCGATGAGAGTGAAACCGTGGTGTGGACACCGGAGATTGCTCGGGCGTTTGGCGTGGCCAAGCCGGTACTGAACGGCGGTGACCAGGTGGGGGCGCGTATGGCCTTCCTGGCGGCCTACGAGCGTGAAGCCGAAACCGCCAAAGCAGAAGGGCGCCAGCCAGTGTGGCAGGTGTCACTGGGGCATGACCCACAACGCCGTGAGCTGGTGCTTCAGGAGGCCGTTGATGCCGGCAAGCTGCCCGCCCCAAAAGTGGCGCACTTGCTGCCACCCGCTGAAAAACAGCTGACCGAGGAGGGTCGGCGCCAGCGTAAGCGCATGGTTGGCCAACTGCGGGAGATCATCAATAAGCCAGGTGATGCCAAGGCTCGCCAGCGCCGCGAAGAGATCGAGCAGGAAGAAGCGCGCCGCCGTGAGCTGCTGGAACAGGCGGGCACGCCGCTGGCTGCGATGGGAGGGCGTTAACCATGTTAAGCCGTGCTTATGATCGGCCTAAGTGCCCGGCCTGCCAATACCGCAAGAGCGCTGACGAGTTTCGCGACCCGGGTACCGGTGAGCCGCTTCCAGCGTGCAAGCAGTGCATGCGCACATCCCAGCGGGGAGGACGTCGGCAATGGATGGCGTGAGCTGGTTTCTGTTGGGGGTGCTGGCGGGTGTGTTTATCGCGGTGGCCTGCGCTGCTGGCGCCTTCTGTAAGAGTGTCGAAGAGTTGAACGATCAAGGGGAGCATGACGATGGGTGAAACATTGAAAGGTGGGCAGCAGGCGCGCCGTGCCGCGTTATTGTGCCAAAACGTGCGATTCGGTTTATACCTCGATTGCCGCCGCCGTCAGGCAAAGGCACTTGAATACCGGCAGCTGCCCGATGGTACCCACAGCCCGGAGGATTGCGCCGATTTCATCCGTCATTCGTGTGGCATCCAAAGCCGCGCCGAGCTGGATCACAACGACACGGCGCGGGCCATGCTGGAGCGGATCGTGGCCGATTACCAACGTTGGGAGCGCCAGCAACGAATGCTTGACCAGATCGCTGGAGGGATGGCGTGACATTACGAATCCAGAAACCCCGCCGCCCTCGAGCACTGACCAAAAGCGGCGCGCCCCGGGCAAAGCCTGTTGATTGGGAAGGGCAGGAGCAAGCGGTTCTGATCCGTTGGCTGTATGGCGAGAAGATGCGCGGCCAACCGGTAGGCGAGCTGTTCGACGCCACTTTCCATGTGCCCAATGGTGGTCACCGCAATAAGAAAACCGCGAGCGACCTCAAACGCCAGGGCGTAAAGGCAGGCGTTAGCGATCTCCCTATTCGTCAGGCCCGCGGCGGTTGGTTTGGCCTGTACCTCGAATTCAAAGCCACCCCGCCCAAGGATGCGCCGTTAGCTGATCGCCAATTCGAGTGGCTGGAAGATAGCGAGTACGAAGGCTATTGCGCAGTGCTGGCGCTGGGACTCGAGGAGGCAAAGGCGGTACTTAGGGAATACGCCAGTTGGCCCCGCACGCAAATAGTGGGTGAACGGCTGGCGCTGGAAAGCGGTACCGAGTGGAGGAAGGGGTGATGACACAGAAGAAGGGGAGCCAGATGCAGTTTGATGATTGGAAGCGGGTAGCAAACCCCTGGCGTGTCGTGGAGGCTGCGAAGAGTGATGAACGCGCGCGTGATGCAGCGGTGTCCCGCATCATTGACACCATGTTGGAACTGCAGCTGGATTATCGCCATGATAACCCTGGTTACCAGCCATTCAGTGTGACGGCTCTAGCAGGTGAGGTACCTGGAGGCGGTGGACGTAGTGACCAGGCCATGCTAGCCGCACTTCGCTACCACCCTCAAAGCCAGTGGCATAAAGCCTGTGGCGTGTTGCTCGATAAACTACCCAAACGCCAAGCCGCGGCCATGCTGATGCAGGCCGCCCGAATCCGTCCGGAGAAGATGGGCCATAGCATTTGGATGGTGACTGCCAGGCAGATGGTTGAACGGCAGGAGGTTTTGCTTAGGGCGCTGGGTCTGAATGAGGGGGTTAGGCTTTTTGAGAGTGTGGAGGCGTTGCAGGTGGCGGGTAAGCGTGCGCGTAAGCGGTTGTGGCAGGTGTTGGCAGTGGGGGAAGTCGGGCAGACGTAGATTGAAAAGCTTTGGTCAAAATGATGGCCAACGCCCGGCGCAGCGGGCAAATTGGAGCGTCGGAGGAGCGGAAATCTGATCCGCTTGCCGCCGCCTGTTAGCTTCCATCGAAATTAAAATCAATTTCTATCGGCGAGCTTCGTACAACCTGCCCTGGCCCCATACCAAAACGCCTTTGCACCGTTTCATGCTCAAGGGATTCAGACCAAATCATAGAGATTTTCTCAGGCGACAACTGCTCGGTAGTTTCAGAAACTGCAATAAATCTTTTTATTAATGCCGCAATAATTGCATACGATAGAGAAACCACGTGGGGTAAAACCCTGAAGCCAGATTCAGAGAACCCGTCGTAGGCAATTTTTTTATCACGGCCGAGAATATAGCTCTTCCCAATAGCGTGATAAGTACGATGCGTATATTTACTCAAATCCCCGTAGAGAGCCCCCAAATCCTTTGCTTTTTCCTTGCACTCGTAATTTCTGATAAAGGCACGGAATACACGGTGTGGTATTACTTCATCTTTGTACCACTTTTTTAAGTCTTTACGTGCCTGTTCACCGCCCAAATAGAAGTATGCAGACATATCCATCGTTTCAACCGCATCACGGAACAGTCGTGCTGCTATCCGGTGTCGTTTTTCTTCGGTCAGCGCAAGAGAGTCCACCAATGCCTCCAATGCATCGGTTTGCAAAAGCCAAACAGCTTTATCTAATGATTCTTCATCCCGATAAAAATGCATGTCTTTTGACGAGTATTGCTTTTTCAAGAGACCCAGGATTTTCGTTGCTTCTCGATGAAATTGTTCCTGTCCTCCATATTCATATGGTTCATTCCATGCGTCTTCGGTACCTCTATCCCATACAAAACTAGGCACGAATCCTCCTAGAAGATAACGCCCTGGGTAAGCCGCCGGGACGGAGCGCAGTACCGGTCGGCTTCACCCACTGGTTAGCACTGCACGATGGCAGCGGATTTGTTCCCCTTGGCAGCATCTTCAAGGGCCTCAGTTAAGGTTGATATTAAATCACGTCCCGTGGAGGTAACGAAGTAATTGGCCAACGAGGTAATTTCGGAAGATATTTCATTACCCCACGGCGGCTGCCGACTTGGGTTTTCAATATCCCAGACGACCCTGCTTGGCTCGAACTGTGATAGCTCCTTTTGAATTTGAGCCAGTTCAGAGATTGCCTGATTGGCCAAGCCCGCTTCGAGATCTCCCTGGTACAGTTTACCGAGCACTACGGGAAAGCGTATAGCCCACCCTTCACTTTCTAAATTGGCGCTTACCGTGCTGAAAAAGGCATGAAAGAAATCGGACGTACCGATTTCATCAGTAATGCTTCCGACCTTGATACCGACGGACATGCTCAACTTCCTTTTGGTGCTAACGCCAGTGTTAACGGGCGGCAACGGAGCGCAGCTTAGTTGGCGTCCCGTTGACCACCTTGTTAGTGGCTGGTTATCTCGATGATTTCACACAAATCAGCGAGTTCTGGAATCTCACAATCGATTGGATCAAGCTCGTCTCCGGATCCGCACTCGAACAAGATCCTGACTTCCTTTTGCCAAGAATAGGAGGGGTCTTTCACGAAAGCTGGGCACTGATCACTTTCTCTGTGCCACCTTTCCCATGGAATATTCCTTGACTTATAGAAGCAGTGACCGTGCCCGTAATATTTAAGACCACGATCTTTCAAATACACCTCAAGCAATCTAATTAACACCTTGTGGTCGTGAATTTTTACACATGTTTCATAGGGTGGATTGCCGACCAAAGTGTTTTCCTCGTTCATTCTTGCAACGAGTTCACCTGATAAGGTGTCACTTAAGCAAAGCCCGTATGAAGGCCGGCCCTGCACGGGAACGACCACACTTAAATTTGAGAATGAGCAAGTAGACGGGTCAACACCCGGAGCAAATCCGAAGATCGTCCGTTCGACAGGGTTTAACTGGTCTCCTGTCTTGGTTCCTTCAATAGCTGACGTAGCATTGAAGGTGTTTTCTTCTTTATCTCCGACCGCATTCCCATGGAGCTCGACGTTTCGATAATAATTTAAAGAATTAACTCGGAGCCGCCCATGATCCACAAGATCCTTCGCAAAGCGTTCTTCCATGTACTTGTACCAGATCATGCAATCTCCTCAGGAAGCCACTAACGCCCGGCTCGCGCGCCGGTTTGGAGCCGCGAAGCGGCGGAAAATCGGTCGCTGTGAAGCCGATTGATACTCATTGAGCCTTCTCCCCCAGCTCAGCCTGTTTGGCTA
>TARA_R110001583_G_scaffold39399_4_pt1 | contig 22487 bp, 20 predicted proteins | sample TARA_R110001583 | Tara Oceans TARA_R110001583 (sample SAMEA4398432) | marine metagenome | biome: Polar Biome; feature: [MES] marine water layer (ENVO:01000295) within the mesopelagic zone...; material: water (ENVO:00002006), including particulate matter (ENVO:01000060) such as...... | reverse complement strand
GTTAGCCGCAGGCGACTTGTTAGTTTTTTCGGCTGATATGATCCATCGTGGTCTATACGGAATGGATCGGTTAGCGTTAGATATTTTAGTTTTTGATTCGTCAGCCAATTTTGTTGACTATGTTGATGACGATTGTTTGCCGGATAGTTCAATACTGGATAAAATTGACGATCCAAGGCTATTTATAAATACTATTGACTTAAAGTTATCGACTTAATGAAATGCCTTTCATATTTGACTATATTGTCATATTTAGTATGAGTAACATATTTTATGATTATATCGGCATATTATGAGCAGGCAGAACAACAGAAACGTTATTGCACAAAAACGTCAGTTCATAGGTAAGTCCACAGGTAAGCCCTATGGCGATATGTTAAAACCTCAGATTTCCGCATAATTGTAACTTAAGTGACCGTGATCACATTCAGTCTTTTATCATTATAATAAGACTGCTTTTTATCTATCGTTTAAATTCGAGTCATACTTTGTTTTACTAATAGTACTGCAGTTTCTTGTTGAGCATGAACAAAAGAATTAATTTTTATATCTGCTAATGCACTCTTTTCTTCAAGGGTATTAACTTTTACTATTAAGTTTGCATTAGGATAGTAACCAAGTACAGCCTCACAAATAATTTGTTTATTTTTTAATGAGTTAACCGTAACAATAATACTACTTGTTTGTTCTACTCTTAATGACTCTAATACTGGCGCTTTATCTAAGTGGCCAAAATAGGCATCATAACCACGCTTTCTTGCCAGTAATACATGTTGTAAATTGTCAGAAATAATTAAAAAGTTAACACCTTTATCTGTTAGTTCTTTAGCAACGATTCTGCCCAAAATAGCAAAGCCACAAACAATGGTGTGATTAGTCACGTTTACAGCTGTTATTTTATCTGCTTCAAAAAATTCAACGACAAAAAAGGAGGCTAACTTATAAATATTACTCACCATAAAAGGCGTTAATATCATAGATAACACGGTGATCAATATAAGGAAGCTTCCTAAATCTTCTGAGATAATATGTTGATTTAACGCCATTGCAAAAATAGCAAAAGAAAACTCCCCTACTTGACATAAGGCAACAGCAGATTTTATTGACTCACTTTTATTCGACTTAATTCTCATCAGAAAATAAATGATAATTGCTTTTATCAACATCACCAGTATTAATACACCCAGTACCCAATGTAAATTACTGATAAAGTAAAAAACATCGATTTTTGTTCCTATGGCAAAAAAGAATGCACCTAGTAATAAATCTTTATATGACGCTATATCTGATTCTACTTTAATGTGGAATTTAGTTTCAGCAATGATCATACCAGCAATAAAGGCGCCTAAAGAATAGGTAAAACCCATTTCATGTGCAATTAATGATGCGCCTAAAACAATAGTAAATACCGAACTTAAAAATAACTCTTCCATGCGAGCATTCGAAGAGAAATGAAGTAACCAAGCGATTATTTTTTTTCCTATAGTGAACATGAAAAGAATAATTATGCTCGCATACAAAAACGTTTTTAATAAAATATCTGCCAGAGATAATTCATTATTAGATAAAAAGCCCATTAATAATAAAATAGGGATCACAGCTAAGTCTTGAAAAACCAATATAGCGACTGACTTTTTACCGTATGGCGTAACAATATCTTTTGATTTTTTCAGATAGGGTAATACGATGGCCGTTGAAGATAAGCTGAATGACAGTGCAATAACTAATGATGAGATTGACTCGATATGAAATACATAAAATGCCATTATAAAAATAACTAAAGAGCTAAAGGCAATCTGGATAAATCCATTAAAAAATATCAACTCTTTCATTTTATCTAGCTTAGAAAAAGACATTTCTAAGCCTATGGTAAACATGAGAAAAACAATGCCAAATTCACCAATAAGTTCAAGAGAATGAAGGTTTTCACTACCATTAAAATCGAAAATATTGCTAACTACAGTGCCCGTAATAATATAACCAATGATATGTGAAATAGAGAATTTGGCTAAAACAATATTTATTACGCTAGCAAGCGCCAATGATATAGCAATAATAACAAGTATAGAGTCCATCTGATTCCTTAAATCAACCAAAAATTACATCAAAATTTAAAATTCAATTCATAAGTACTATGCACATTACAGACCACTATAATGTAAAATAAATTATCAAATGATGTGTAATAACAAAATAAATTCAACAGCTTACAAAAATGGAAAAACTGTCTTTAATTAAAATTTGATTAAAGTTTAATTTGATGCTTATTATAAGGCATAAGCACCTCTATGGTGCAGTTAAACCACTGGTTTTATAGAAAATAGTTTGCAACACTTGCAATATGCCATGCGTCAGCTTGTTCTCCAGAATACCCTTTCCATAATCCTTAACGTATCAGCTAAACATTTTTTCACGCCATTCTTCCATATCATATTCTTTCGCAAGATTAGTTAGCAGTGAAATCGTTGCTTTTGTAATGACATTTTTCGAATAGCCTAAGAGTATTGATGGGGGCATTATTGCTTTCAGTTGAGTTTAGTAAAGTAAATAACAAGTTATAACGCGTCAATTGAAGGTAGTGCTGCGAATGCACCTTTTTTCTGGCAAGTTAAAGCCCCACATTTACTTCGCCGTAACTGAGTAAAGAAAACATAATTTCACCTAATAAAAAGCCCATATAAATGGGCTTGCTAACATTAATTCAATTGGTATAACTATCGTTACATACTAAAAATCGTATTTAAGCGTAACACTACTTGTTCGACCATTTATCGTTCTTGCTCTGATAATATCATTCGCAGGAATAATGCCTTCTTCAGCTTCAGTAATACCGGTAACGTCAAAGAGGTTGTTAATATTCAAAGCAACACTGAATGACTCAGATAAATAATATTGAGCGAAAGCATTTACTTGCGTGTAGCCATCAAATTTAAGAACATTATCTACACTTTGATCAAGGTTATCTTGAGCGTAAGCTTCTGTTGTACCTATTAAACTAATACCAGCAGAGCCTTCGTCAAAGTTATAACGAGTCGTTAGTGAATAGACTAAATCAGCTTGTCTTCTTGGTGTATTGCCTACTTGATCAGGATTAATGTTATCTTTTGTGATTTCAGCATCAGTCCAAGTAACGTTACCCCGAATATCAAAATCACCAATGTAATAGGCTGTTTCTAGTTCAATACCGCGTGCTTCATAGACACGGTCAGTAAATCTTTGAGTAGTTGCTTCAAAGTTTTGCTCTTGAGTTTCAGCAAAGAAAGCGGTACCAAATAACGATAGGTTACCTTGACGAAATTTAACACCAGCTTCGAATTGGTCAACTTCATCAACGGCATCTTCATCATTTACAGAGCCATCAGTTGCAATTTTACCGAAAGCTAAACGGTCAGCATTTGCTGTGCCACCACGGCTTAAACGACCAAAAACAGCTAAATCATCATTGACAATATAGTTAGCACCAAAAGAGTATGAAGTGTAGCTCCAATCGTAATTAACGAGTGAAGGAGAGCTGTTATTTACAGAGGAGACACTTTTTTCAGGTTCTGAAATATTGCCATCTCTATTCATATCTATTTCAGATTGAACTGAACCTGCATAAGTACCTGTTGCTTTACCAATATCTTGACGAATACTTGCATCAACAGTTAAGTCACCAAAAACTGAATTAATGGCAATATAAGGTGCTGTTACATCATACTGTAGGTCATAGTTACGTGTACAACAGTTACCCCAAGCAGGAACACCGTAACCAATTAAGCCACTATCAGAGAAGCTGGTACCATCGGCTGCTGCTACGTTAATAAGCGCCGCGTTGTCACCTTTAACTTCTGATAAGTAAGAGTTCCACAGCCATGATGTTTCAATGTTTTGTAATGATTTGTAATAACCAAAAGTAATATTAGTATCACCAACAGTTTTTAAGATTTTTAAATCATTAACCATAAAGTCCAAATTACTCATTTCAACATCAAACGTATGAATACGCATTAAGTTGGCACCAGTATACGCATCACCTTGAGAGGGGCCATTAGCGTAAGTGAGTGTTGCACCTGAACCTGCTAAGCTATCAGCAAGTGTTTGGCTGCTTTGAATACTTTCTGGAAATGGAGAAGTAAAACTTCCTTTTGTGCTTGACGTTCTAAATCTGTTCTCAATTGACCAATCGTTACCTAAGTCAAATACTGCTTCTACACCAACAGAGTCAACAGTAGGGTTCATACCATCACGCATATCTGAACGACGTAAGTTACCATCACCATCTGTTGATAATAATGAAGTGAAATATGCCGATTGAGGCGTGTCAGATGAAGGATCAAAACTTCCTACTGATTTACCTTTAGAGGTTGCTGGCATTGGTAAGTAAGCAATTGTTTTATCATTTAAATGCTTGTAATAAAGTCTTAAGTAACCATTTTCAAATTCTTTGGTTAAATTAGCTTTGATTTGTCCGCCTTGATTACCGGTGTAACCCGCATCTCTTGGCCCCTCTCCTTGACGGTAAAAACCACCAAGATGAAAATACATGGTATCGCTAAGTTCACCACCAAATTCAAAATCTGTACGAGTATGGTCGTAATCTAAACCAATGGTAGTCGCTAAGCTACCTGATTCATTTTCACCTGTTTTACTGATGATATTAATAATACCACCGGGTGAGTTTGTTGCTAAAGTAGATGCAGAGCCACCACGAATTGATTCGATTGAAGACATTGTGCTATCTAATCTAAGGAATATATCAGCATTACCAAAGGCAATATCACCAAACTGCAGAAGAGGTAAACCATCTTCTTGAATTTGTAAAAACTTTGCACCACCTGCGGCTACAGGAAGACCACGTACAGCAATGTTTGCATTACCTTCGCCACCTGAAGACTCAGAGCGGATACCTGGAATTGATCTAAAAGCTTCTGCAGAACTTCTCGGCGTAGTTACTTCAATTTGGTCAGAAGATAAACTGCTTACAGAAACACTCGATGCCATAACTGTTTGGCCTTTACCAGTAGTACCTGTTACAACGATTCGTTCAAAATCAAGACCTTTATTTTCAACTTCTTTTTCCACATCTGAAGTATTTGCTTCTGCTGCACTTAGGTTGGCACATATAGCCATAGCTAAAGTACTCAACATGAATTTTTTATAATAAGTAATTTGTTTCATTTAATCGCCCCATGTTTCTTTATAGTATGTGTTATTGAATCTAAAAAAGTATTTAGTAAATAATTAACTTAATCGATTAAGTTAATTATTTACTAAAAAACTATCGTTTGGCAAGCATTATTTTTGCACAGCCAGTTATTTTTAATTAATATATTGATAAATAAAGTGATTTAGTTAATGTTAAGTAGGATCGACTATTAGGTTATAAATTGCAGCTAAAGCAAGTATGGCTGAGAAAAATGTAGCCAGGTAAAAACCATAAGAAACGTGTCCAAACAGATCACTAACTACGCCCATAAGTAAGGGGGCTATGGCTGCTGATACGGCGGTGAAAAATAAAATTACACCTGCAATGGCGCCATGCTTTGATTGAGGGAAGTGACTGATACCTTTAGAGTTTAACGTTGGATAGATGACTGACATAAATAAGCCAGAAAGGGGTAAAAGCACTACCGCTATCTCAACACCAAATAGTGCCGTACCCAAATAACACAAAAACACGGCAAACGAGAACCAAAAAATCACTTTTTGCCAGCTAAAGTGTTTTAACATCCAGACACCCAAAAACCGTCCTCCTGCACGTAAGGCAAAGAAAATGGTCAGTGCATAAGTGGCAAGCCATACGAGCGAGCCATTATAGTCAGCAAGCAGTGTGGGCATCCATACGTATATAGCAACCTCAGTAGCAACGTACAGAGCAATCGCTAATGAAAACCCGATAGCATAAGGGTCTTTCATTACGTTAAGCGAACTTTTTAGATTGATTTTCCCTTCAGTATTCTGCTTGGTGACTGGGTATTTTGTTTTCATCGCAACTAAACATAACAATAAACATAATATGCCTGCGCTAATATACAAGTACTTCCAAGATACACCAGTAATAAGTAAATAACTGACTATTGCAGGGCCTACCATAGCGCCGATACCAAAAAAACCCTCTACCTTATTCATTGTGGCAGTATGCTCCTTACCTGATGAAGAAATATCACCAATAAGGGCTAATGCACCGGTTTTAAATAAACCAACAGCGACACCAATTAATGCTAGTAATGATAAAAAGTAGAAAAATGAGTTACCCGCGGAAAATAAAAAACAGGCAATAGAAAACAATAACAAACCGATAACAATGGTTACTTTTCTTCCTAGCTTATCAGCGAGGTACCCTAAGAATAAACCACTAAGTGCAATAAAAAGCATTGGTACATAATGGAATGCACTGGCTTGTGTTAAGTTTAAGTTGTAGGTTTCAATTAGCTGGGGAATAATCACTCCTACTGCATCTGAAGTCATGGCAAAAACAAAAAACATCATATATGTTAAAAGCTTAATTCGGGATGCAGAGGTATCATTAATTGTTGATTTATTTAGTGTTAAGTTGTTTGGTTGATTCATCACTTTACCCTTTTATGAATATTTCCGTCGCTGCTTGATGGTTATATAACTGCAGTGCTATTTAACTTTAGAGTGCTCATTAATACTTAAGCAGCTTAAAATAAAATAAAATTGTTCTTGATTAAAATTGCATTGTAGTTAAATATATATCTTAATCGATTAAGATACAACTTAAAAATTAATGGTATATTTATGAAAAACAATGTTCAGCTAATAACCTACGTAGATAGGTTAACAGGTGCAGGTATCAAAGAACTTAACAATATTTTACATGAGCAATTTTCAGGATTATTTTCTGGTGTCCATTTATTGCCCTTTTATTATCCAATAGATGGTAGTGATGCAGGCTTCGATCCAATCGATCATACAAAAGTTGATCGAAGATTAGGTGATTGGCAAGATGTCAAAGCACTAGGTAAAGATCACGAGTTGATGGCCGATCTTATCGTCAATCATATGTCTGCTCTGTCTAAAGAATTTCAAGATGTTTTAAAAAATGGGAAAAAATCTCCTTACTGGGATCTGTTTTTAACAAAAGATAAAGTGTTCCCTAACGGATTAAGTGAAGAAGAAGCAGCCAAAATCTACCGTCCTAGACCGGGTAGTTGCTTTACTACTTTTGATTTACCTAATAATGAAACAGCCGATTTTTGGACGACATTTACAGATAATCAAATAGATATAGACATTAATTCAGATCTTGGTAAAGATTATTTATCTCGTATTTTAAAAACTTTTTCTGAAAATAATATTAAGAGTATTCGTTTAGATGCTGCTGGTTATGCACTTAAAAAAGCAGGCACTAGCTGTTTTATGCTTGACGAAACTTTTGAATTTATTGATGAACTTACTAAGAAAGCTAACAACTTAGGTATTGAAACCTTAGTCGAAATTCATTCTTATTATCAAACTCAAATAGAAATTGCTAAACGTGTTGATCAAGTATATGACTTTGCGCTGCCACCCTTGATTTTGCATAGCATTTTTAGTCAGGACTTTTCTGCTCTGGTTAAATGGTTAAAAATTTCGCCAAGAAATTGCATTACAGTTTTGGATACTCACGATGGCATTGGCATTATTGATGTTGGGGCGATGGGCGATAAAAGTGGACTACTTAATAACGTTGAAATAAACAATTTGGTTGAAACTATTCATCTTAATAGTGCTGGCGAGAGCCAAAAAGCCACAGGCGCTGCGGCCAGTAATGTTGATTTATACCAAGTGAACTGTACTTATTATGATGCACTTGGACAAAATGATTATGACTATTTGGTCGCAAGATCTATTCAATTTTTCTCTCCAGGTACACCGCAAGTCTATTACGCTGGTTTAATGGCTGAAGAAAATGATATGGAATTGTTATCAAAAACAAACGTTGGCAGAGATATAAATCGCCCTTATCTTGATAATGAACGTATTACCCAAGCACTTGAAAAACCGTTTACTAATGCAATGATTGAACTCATAAAATTACGTAATGGTTGCAAGGCATTTAATGGCAATTTTACCGTCACTAATGAATTACCATCGCTTAAGATGACATGGACTTATCATGACAGCAGTGCAACATTATGGGTAAATTTAGCTGACAGAGAAACAGTGATTGAAATAGTTGAAAATAATAACAAACGAATAATTACACTGGACAGTCTTTTAAATTAAGCTTTAGTGAATATTAATTTACGTTAAAGTAAACGATATTTCTTATGAGAATAAAAGTATACTTAAATAGTTAGCGTTAACAGACCCTAACTATTTAAATCTAAACGATTTAGACTAAATGATGATGCAAGGTAACTATGACAGAAAAAAAAATATGGACACTTAAAAGTATTGCAAAAGAACTGGGTGTTTCAAATGCTACCGTATCTAATGCTTTTAACCGGCCAGATCAACTTTCTAAAAAACGCAGAGAAGAAATTCTAGCGTCATGTCAAACGTTGGGTTATTCAGGTCCCAATAAAGCAGCTCAATCCTTAAGAAAAGGCCAATTTAATATTGTTGCCTTGGTGCTACCAGACAGTGTTGAATACATGATAACTGATCCCGTAGCCAGTAATTTTGTTAAAGGCGTTTCTTCAGTTTTAGAGAAAAGTCACGTTAATTTATTATTGTTTTCTGGCGCTTCTGACAATATCAATGCGGTGTCTGATTTTGTAGACGGCTTTATTTGTTATGGTAGTCCTCGCAATGTTAAATTAATTGATCAATTAAGAACGACGGATAAAAAAGTTGTTACCGCCGACTTTGATATTGACCGTAAAGCATCCGTTGGTATTGACAACGAACACGCTGCATACGAAATTGCCAAACTCGCTATTAATTCAAAAGATGATGATATTGCCATTCTTGGTTTACGATTGCTTGATTCAAATTTAACTGCTCGAGTTTACGACTTAGCTGATTTTGATGTTCATTGCTCGATTGCTCATCAGCGCTTAAATGGTTACAAAAAGGCAATTGAGGAATTAGGCGTAAGCCTAAGAACTGATAGGTTGTGGAATATTCCAGAAAGTAGTCACCATTTTGCCTTAATTGCCGCTAAAGAAGCACTAACATCAATTCCTCGCCCCAATGTTCTACTTTGTATGAGTGATTTAATTGCTTTAGCAGCGTTAAAAGAAATTAATTCAATGGGCCTTAAAATACCAGAAGATATCAGAGTGGTTGGTTTTGATGGTATTGACGAAGCCTCCCGTTCAACCCCTCCTTTAACCACTATTCATCAAAATAGTGAAGAAAAAGGCATCAAGGCAGCTGAATTATTCATTAATAGGGCAACAGACTCGGTGTTGATCCCTTATCACATTGAACACAGAAAAAGCTGCTGAAAACTTTTAACATAGGTTAACTCATTATTTTAAAATGATTTTTACTCGAAAATGTACAGCGGTGTAAGCGCCAACACAACAGATAAATTAAACCATAAAGTACCATTCCACCAGTAAGCACTCCATGCCATGCGCCATATTGCCAACAGGCAACTAAGTAAAAGCCGCCTAAACTACCGCCAACATAATAATGTACAAGGTATAACGCAGTTGCTGTTGCTTTCGCCGTATTCGCTTTTTGACTTACCCATGCATACGCAAGTGAATGTGTGAAAAAAGCGCCAGAACTAATAAGTAATAGTCCAATAAGCATTGCGTACAATGAATCATAAGCGGCGACCCACATGCCTATAGCACTCACCGTTGTTCCTAATATCATGCCATTGATCGGACTATAAACTTGGCTCCAACGACCACTTAGTTTTGCCGTAATGGTGCCACTGAGATAACATAAAAAAATCATCGACGTTAAGCTGATAGAAAGTGAATAGGGAGGCGCGACAAGACGAAACCCCATTACCGTATAGAGATTAACGAACAACGCAAAATTTAGCCCACCAATAAGCATCGCTAACCATAATTTACGCTGCGTTAAGTGACCAATCACATTCCGATTATGACTGTGGAATTGCCCTTTTTTTGGGGTGAAATATTGCTGTTCTGGTAACAGTCGGTTAACTAATAGCGCGCCTAATAAACTGAAAATAGCCATCCCAATAACAGCCACTTCCCAACCCCAATATTCAGTGACAAAACCGCCGTATAAACGCCCAGTAATCCCCCCTAATGAATTCGCACTAATATAGCCCCCGATGGCAAGCATTAAGGCTTTTGGAGTGAACTCTTCAGCCATATATGCCACAGCAACGGCCGCAAATCCTGCAATAGATATACCTATTACCCCGCGTGCTAACGTTAACATCAGCAATGAATCTGTCAGCAACATTGCCATACCAGCAAACGGTAATAAGAAAAGACTCAGCATCATCACGTTACGACGCCCAATAATTTCTGAACCGATAGCCCATGGCACAAGCGTAAGCGCTAAGGTTAAGGTACTTGCCGCCAGTAACCAGTTAATTTCAATGGCACTGGCGTTAAATTTTTCAGCCATCAATGGCAACATAGGTTGAAACATGTACAAGTTGCAAAATACGAGGAAAGATCCTAACGCTAACGCAAAGCTTGCACGGCGATAAGCGGCTGTTTTTATTTCAATCATGGAGATGACACTCAGAAGGTGACGTTAATAACGAGTACGATTAGACGAATTGATAAAACAATAATAACAGTAATAGCATTATTTTAATAATTAAAGTCTATAACAATCTTGTCTTCGATAACCAAAAAGTATAGTTATGCATAAGCTCTTCTTGACTTACTTTGTCGCACCAGTAGAAGTTATTATTTATTACTGCAGCTCTTGAGGGAGAGGCCTATATTGCCTACAATAGTGCACTTTTTATTTACAACAGCTCATCAACATGAACGATATTAAATCACAACCCGCTTTACCGGATCGCCTTTCGGGTAATCCTCGTAGCCCACATCATGTGGCAGAAGTTTTCGAGCACGACATTGGTATTCTGCTCAACGGCAAAGAGCGTTTTGATGTCGATGAATATTGCATCAGTGAAGGTTGGGTAAAAGTCCCGTCGAGCAAAGCGTTGGACCGTCGCGGGCAGCCGCTTATGATGATGATAAAAGGAGCTGTTGAAGCGTTTTATCGTTAATACGTATCAATAAAAAAGGCGATTTAATCGCCTTTTTTATGTGAAAAGTTACTTGTTAGTAGTTAATACGATATAGCGCACAAGCTTTATTACCCGATGGGTCACGTAAATAGGCAAGATAAAGTTGCCTGCCACCTAGTTCATCTAGAATAGCATCGTAAAATACTTTAGACGCTTTAACATCGTTCGCCCCAATCATGATATGACTAAATATTTGATTTTTCCTTTATTGGTTGTTGTTGTTTGTTTTGGCTGATTGTTATCTTGCTTACATTACGGTGTTATAGGAGAACAATTTTCCCCCACTTATAACTCTCATCGTAAAATTACATGGCGGATTCTATACGAAGACAGCTAACAAAAATAGCTGATTTTTAATCACTAAAATAGCAAACATACCACCCAAAGAAGGGAACTTATGATAGTTACCACTTAGACGAAAAAAAGTGTTAAATGCCGTTATCTTCGGTCCAGTCTTTGAGTTTTTCTAAAATATCTAATGCTGTACGGCCAAAATCGGTAATTTCATAGGCGACAGCAATAGGGCGATCGCTGATCACTTCACGCGTAACTAGGCCTTGTGCTTCCAATTCCTTCAGGCGTTGGTCGACCATTTTCTTACTTGCGCCACCTAACATGCGAGATAATTCGTTAAAACGAACTGGACCATCTTTTAGATGCCAGAGGATAGACGCTTTCCATTTACCCCCTAAAACCCGCATGCCCCGCTCAATAAGACAGGGTTCTTCACAACTTTCTAAATTTATTTTTTTAACATTACTATTTGTTTTAATTGTATTTTTCATTTTATGTCTATTTTTAATTTAGTGGTTACTAAAAGTATACTGGTTGCTTTAATTAACCACTCTAGCATAATACGGCTCCATACACATTACTAATCAAGATGCATTGACGTTAACAGCTAACGCTCACATTAACATTAGCGCAATTTTAGGAATCCATTTTATGCCAACACTCACTTCTTATGATCCCATTAATCGAGCGCCATTGGGTGATGTTCCGATTACGGAACCAGCACAAATGCCAGTGGTTGTTTTACGTGCCAAGCAAGCGCAAAAAACGTGGGGGGCACTGTCTCTTACACAGCGCCAACAAAAAGTAGCTCAGGCTTACGAATGTCTTACGGCGGTAGAAGAACAGCTAACATTATTGATCAGTAAAGAAATGGGTAAAGATTATCGAAGAGCAAGTTACGAGGTCGCTGGCACCATCCAAAACGCGACCTATTTTACTCAGGAAATAGCGCAAGCCCTAAAGACTGAGCAAATGGGGCGCAATGGCGAAATGCAATATCGACCATTAGGTGTCGTTGGCGTAATCTCACCTTGGAATTATCCATTGGCGATGGCGAACAATTTGCTGTTACCTGCGTTGGTTGCTGGCAATAGTGTGGTGTTAAAACCGTCGGAAGAAACCCCCTTAGTTGCCGATCTTTTTGTTAGAACATTAAATCAGGTGCTGCCTGAGAATGTATTACAAATAGCGCATGGCGATGCAGAAATTGGTAAAGCATTGGTTAATAGCGAAATAAATATGGTAGCTTTCACTGGCTCACTCGCTGCTGGCAAACATATTATGGCAAGTGCGGCTTCAGGGCTTAAACGTTTAGTAATGGAATTGGGCGGTAATGATCCGCTTATCGTTATGGCAAGCGCTGATATTGATGAAGCGGTGCAGTTTTCGGTGGCTAGCTCCTTTGAAAACACCGGCCAAATGTGCACCTCTACGGAGCGTATTTATGTTGATGAACGTATAGCCGATGAGTTTGAGCAGAAAGTGGTTGCTTTAGCTCGTCGATATCAAGCGGGCGCTTGGGACCAACATAATGTCAATATTGGCCCAATTGTTAATCCAAAACAGCATGCTAATGTGTTGTCTCAACTTGAGGATGCTAAAGCTAAAGGCGCGACATTCTTATTAGGAAAATACCATTATCAGTTGCCCTATATACAACCCACTGTTGTGACCGGTATCACACCAGACATGCTTTTAGAGCGAGATGAAACCTTTGGTCCCGTGGTTGCTATTAGTCGTTTTAAGCATCTGTCTGAGGCGGTTGAGCGAGCTAATGCCAGCCCATATGGTTTAGGCGCGGTGGTCTTTGGTGGCGCAGGTGCCAATGCTGTTGCCCAGCAAATGGAAGCTGGCATGGTGGCTATCAATCAAGGGGCTGGCGGTCTTGGGCCGTGGGTAGGGGCGAAGCAAAGTGGTTTCGGCTTTCATGGAACTGCTGCCGGTCATCGCCAGTTTGCCCAGCTGCGAATTATCAGCCAATAAATATATGCCTTGGCAAGCTTAACCGCAGTGCACTAATAATTAAAGCACAGCGATTAAGATCAATTAATTATCAATAGAGTAATATATGAATCAAACAATAGACACAGAAGCTGACTTTTTTGTCGCTGCTTTAGAGCCAGGAGCTGAGCATCCCGCTTTACCTGCATGGGGTAATCGCCAGGTAAATTCTGCAAACTTAAGTGAAGACTTTGATGTAAGTCGTATTGAGCGACGCGAGTTGGCGCAGGTACCTGGTGCATTTCAGTTATTCAATGTATTAACAAAAGATGAGTGTGAGCAGCTGATTAGACTTAGTGAACAGCTGGGGTATTTGCCCGATGCCGCTGTTTCGTTACCACGCAGTGTTCGTCATAACGATAGCTTAACGTGGATAGTTGATGAACAAACCGATGGTATTATTTGGCAACGTATTGCGCATGTAATGGATGATCGACAGGCTATTTTCGGTGGCAGTAAAGCGTTGGGGATTAACGCACGTTTTCGCTTTTATCGTTATAATCCTAATGACTACTTCAAACCTCACTCTGATGGATCTTGGCCGGGTAGCCGTGTTATTAATGATGAGCTGGTTGCTAATGCTTATCCTGATCGTTATAGCCAAATGACTTTTTTAATATTTTTAAGTGAAGATTTTCAAGGGGGTGAAACGCGCTTCTTAGTGAATGCTGATGATCCGACTCAACCGGCAACAAGGAATGACAAGGTAAAAAATGTTGACATTCGAACCCCGGTTGGCGGTATATTATGCTTTCCTCACGGTATGCACCCTTTGCATTGTATTCACAGTTCAGTACCTATCACTGAGGGGATTAAATATATAATCCGCACTGATGTTTTGTTTGAGCTGTAAGCAGTTTTCTTGGTTGTCACTACATCTTTTAATAGTTTTTAAAGGGGGTTTTTCCAAGCAATAAAAAACCCCTAATAAAGAATATTAGGGGTTTTGTTGCTAGCATTTAACAATTAGTTATTAATATTTTAACAATTAACCGTTGCTTACCTCTTCAAAATCAGCATCAATAACATCTTCGTCCTTTTTAGCGTTGTTAGCTGCGCCATCATTGGCCGCTTCACCTTGATGTTGCTCTGCTTGAGACTGCGCTTGTTGAGCTTGCATCACTTTACTGTAAGCTGCTTGCAATGCTTTTTGTCGCATTTCAATCGCACCTTTATCACTGCCATTAACTGCCATTTTTAGTTGCTCAATTAATGTTTTAAGCTCAGTTTGCTGATCATCGCTCAAGCTCGTCATTGACGTTTGTACGGTATGAATTAATTGATCTGCGTGGTTACGTTGCTCAACTAACTCACGCTTTTGTTTGTCTTCAGTAGCGTGCATTTGTGCATCGTTTACCATACTATTAATTTCATCTTCCGTTAAACCACTTGATGCGGTAATTTTAATGCTTTGCTCCTTGCCTGTTGCTTTGTCTTTCGCTGACACATTTAAAATACCATTAGCATCAATATCAAAGGTTACTTCAACTTGCACCGAACCGCGTGGGCCAGGGTTAATATCCGTTAAGTTAAATTGACCTAACGATTTATTGTCTGTTGCCATTTCACGCTGACCCTGCAACACATGTACGGTTACCGCAGCTTGATTATCTTCAGCCGTTGAGAACGTTTCAGAAGCACGTGTTGGTATGGTGGTATTTTTCTCAATAAGCTTAGTCATTACACCGCCTAAGGTTTCAATACCCAGTGATAATGGTGTTACATCAAGTAATAAAACATCATTAACAGCTCCTGATAACACGCCCGATTGAATCGCAGCACCTATGGCAACTGCTTCATCTGGGTTGACATCTTTACGTGGCTCTTTACCAAAAAAGGTTTTAACCGCTTCTTGCACTTTTGGCATACGTGATTGACCACCTACCAAAATTACCTCACTAATATCACCTTTACTTAAACCGGCATCTTTTAATGCTTGTTCACACGGTGCGATAGTATTTCTTACTAAATCATCAACTAACGACTCTAATTTAGCGCGAGTAACTTGTACATTTAAGTGTTTAGGACCACTGGCATCAGCGGTAACGTACGGTAAATTCACGTCGGTTTGTAGTGCCGATGACAACTCGATTTTCGCTTTTTCAGCCGCTTCTTTAATGCGCTGTAAAGCTAAGGGATCATTGTGAATATCAATACCGCTTTCTTTTTTGAATTCATCAGCAAGGTAATTAATGAGGCGTAAATCAAAATCTTCACCCCCTAAAAAGGTATCACCATTAGTTGCTAATACTTCAAATTGTTTTTCACCGTCTACATTAGATATTTCAATAATAGAAACATCAAAGGTACCACCACCTAGATCGTAAACCGCCACTTTTTGGTCAGCTTTATTGTTTTTATCAACCCCATAGGCTAATGCTGCTGCCGTGGGCTCGTTAATAATACGTTTAACATTAAGGCCTGCAATTTTACCTGCGTCTTTCGTTGCTTGGCGCTGTGAATCATTAAAGTATGCCGGTACAGTAATTACCGCTTCTGTTACCGTTTCGCCCAAATAGGCTTCAGCATCCTTTTTCAATTTACGTAAAATTTGTGCTGATACTTCTTGTGGTGACAATGCTTTACCATTGACCTCAACCCACGCATCACCATTCTTTGCTTTTACAATTTTATAAGGCGCTAGTTTAATGTCTTTTTGCACTTCTTTGTCATCAAACTTGCGACCAATTAACCGCTTAATCGCAAATAATGTATTTTTAGAATTAGTAACGGCTTGTCTTTTTGCTGGTTGACCCGCTAACGTTTCGTTGTTTGCATAAGCAACAATTGATGGCGTGGTACGGCTACCTTCTGCATTTTCAATGATTTTTGCAACGCCACCTTCCATAACCGCTACACATGAGTTTGTTGTACCTAAGTCAATACCAATAATCTTTGTCATAATAATCACCTGTCATTTAATGTTAGAGTCTAATAAAAAGGTCTTACGCTCATGGCAATTATCCAGTAAGCAATTTGACCGTATAAACAATCTTGTATTAATGATTTAACGCAAGCTGTTTGGTTAGTGGGGCTATAATACGTAAGGTAAGAAGATGCTTCTGTCACAAATATGACAGTAGCGATGATTTTGTTCTTTATTTGTTCTTTATTTGTATTGGCCTGCATTAGCTTTTACTATGTAGCCACAAGTAGGTAGAATAAAAACCACTCGTTTACGCCACGGCTTAAATTCTTATATTTATGCATAAAAATGTTAGTCATTTACCTCAAAAAGCCAATCCACTGTTAAGCCCGGCGTTAAGTCCGGTGCTAGTAAAGCAAGCGAACCTCTTTGCCGATTTACCAGCAAAATTAATTGAAGATTTTCAACAAGAATTTCAGCTTAATGAATGGCACAAAGGCGATTACATTAATTGTGACATCTTAACGAAACGCTTTTTTGTTATGATTGATGGGCAATTAGAAATCAAACAAAGTAACCCTGAAACTGGCAGAGAAGCAACGTTAGATATGCTCTATGCCGGCGATTGTTTTGATTTAATGGTGTTGTTTGATGATCAACCGCATAACGTTATTATTTCACCTTTAACCACGGTAAAATTACTGTCAGTCAAACTTGCAACGATGCGACATTGGTTGTGGACCTATCCAGAATTTAACCAGCAATTCATGCCTTATTTAGCGAAAAAAATGCGTGAAAAAGAACAACAGGCAAGTAGTTTAATTTTGCACGATGTAACCACACGTTTAAGCCGTATTATTTTAGAACATATTAATAAAATTAAGTTTTATACGGGCAGAAAAGAAGAAGAGCATCAGCATCATTTAGTGAATGGTTTAAACGATGAAACGTTAGCGAGAATGACGGGGTCAGTTAGGCAAGTGATTAATAAACAATTACAGCACTGGAAAAAAGAAGGCATCATTGATAAAAAACGTAATCAACTGATTATTAAAGATTTAGAAGCATTAGAAAAAGAAGCGAAATACACCCAAACTTTAGCTAACGCGCCTTTGATGAAAACCTAGTTGAATAAAAGAAGGCATTCATTTCATTAGCCCAGCTGTTCTTGTTGACATGATTTAACTAACCTGTTGTAGTCAACTGTCTGTCTAACATAACGACTTAATCATAATAAAAAAGGAATAAATATGCTCAGCTATGCAACCATCGGTGTATCTAATTTAGAAAAATCAGAAGCCTTTTATAATGAACTATTGGCACCACTTGGCGCGAAAACTTTGATAAAAATGGAACGTATTATATTTATTGGTAAAAATATGAAAGAACCCATGCTCGCCATTTGTATTCCATATAACAAAGAAGTACAAAACTGTGGTAACGGCAATATGCTAGCTATTGCTCCAGGTTCAAAAGAGAAGTGCGACGAAATGTATAATAAGGCAATAGCCTTAGGTGCAACCTGCGATGGCGAACCAGGACAACGTATTCCAGACGCCTTTTATGGCGCATATTTCCGTGATTTAGATGGTAATAAAATCGTTTTTAATCACTTCGGTTAATACTTCCTATTCAAGCATAGCCTATCGCTGTGCTCGAATCTTACTTTATCATTAACACCCTTTATAACTAATAGTTATTCAAATTGTGCACTTTATTTGTAATTCTAAATGAATTTGTATTGATCAAGCTTATTGGCGTTTTAATGGTAGCTCTCTGTGAACTACTCGTTTATGCACAGTCACCACCAGTTCAGTATGACGTTAAGGAAAGTTAAGCATCAACTTTTTGCCTAACATTTTCGTTTTTATTTTTACTTTTATTGTCATCAAGCGCTAGTGCTTTTAAAGACTGGTAAAGCGTTTCTTCTTCGGCTGACAAAATTTTTGGAAAAACAATTTTTAGTTTCACAAAAAAGTCTCCAGCAATTTTACTTGGTAATCCACGGCCTTTTAAGCGCATTTTACTGCCACTACTCACCAATTTAGGTAAACGTAAATCAATATGCCCTGAAGGTGTAGGTACTTTCACTTTTTCACCTAAAGCTGCTTGCCATGGGCTAATAGCAAGCTCGGTTGTAATATCAGCTCCTTCAACAACATATAAAGGATTCTGGTTAAACCCCACTTCAAGATACAAATCACCATTTTTTGCACCGCCAAACCCTGCTTCACCTTGCTTTTTTAAACGAATTTTTTGACCCAGCTTTATTCCTTTGGGAAGACTAACTTTTAGTGTGCGTTCTTTCGTTTGCCTTTGTCCTTGCTCATTAATAACTTGCTCTTGTAGTGTAAAGCTGCGAGTTACACCAGTGTATGCATCTTGCAAATCAATCAAAATTTTTGCGTGACTATCTTGCCCTTGTCTTTCTCCTTGATAGGGCTGACGGCCATGCGATGCATGTTGATTAGCGCTGAAACCCTCACCAAATAACGATTCAAAAAAGTCGCTAAAATCGCCTTGACCGCCAGAATTAAAATTACCGTTGCTTTGTTGATGCTGTTGTTGGTATTGATCTTGCCAATTAGGCGGTGGGGTAAAGCCTGATTGGCCAGCTTTCCAATTACTACCTAGTTGATCATAGGCTGCGCGTTTTTCTTTATCGCGTAATACCTCATAGGCTTCGTTTATTTCTTTAAAGCGGCTTTCCGCCTCTTTTTCTTTACTCACATCAGGATGAAATTTTCGCGCTAATTTGCGATATGATTTTTTAATTTCATCTTGGGACGCGGTTTTATCAACGGCCATAATTTTATAATAATCTTTATAATTCACAGTGACTCCTTGCGTAAATAACTTTTGCAGATAACTTTAGATTAACTTTACATTAATTTCAGCTAAGCCAATTTGATGGCATTAGTATAAAAACAATGAAAAATTAAGAATGTCACTAATATGACACTTCTAACAAAATATGGAATATGCACTAACGTCATTAACTTTTAGTAAAAGCATGCAGTAAAAGCATGTAGCAACAGATTAAATTTTTTTGTCTCGTATAATTCGTGCGCTTCTTGAGTAAACATAACATTTTACTGTAACAGGATAATGAATTACTTATTGATTTGTATAGACGTTATCATTCTGCTTGCACCAAATACCGACATTCGTTCAAAGTCATCAAAGCGAATGGGTATATATTGGCAATCATTATGATCTTGAAACTTTTCATCAGGATCTGGATCATGTACATAAAAGCACTGCTCATCATAACCACTAATCACCACCCAATGAGGTGCTTTTTTTCTATCTAATCTATATGTGCTGATAAGTACTAATGATATTTGACCATTATCACAAGCTTCTTTAAGCATTTGAGCCGTTGTTTCTTGAAAACTAATCAATATTTTTTTTGCTTACTTTGCTTGATAAAGTATTCATGAACATTTGTTTTTTATCTTCGCTACGCACACCATCAACAAATAATGGTTCACTACTGTTAATATTAACTTTTGCGTTAAATCCTCTAGCTTGAGCGGCTAATGCTAACCCTACGGGATGGCAACCACCATGACGATATCCTGTTTTTATATGTTCAATAGTTACGCTATTCTGAAGATCGATCGGCAGTTCACCTAGATGCTCCATCTTATAAAAGAAGCTAAACCTGTCTTAAATTTAAAATTTAACATTGTCTATCAACCATATATTTAATAACTGGCATTGTGGAATTGGAGCTACTACTCGTTTAAATACACATTTGACGACTTGGCAAAGTTAGATATTAGAGTGGGTACTATCTTAAAAGTATCTGAAGTTGAAAAAGCAGACAAATTAATGAAGCTATCTGTAGATTTTGGAGATCATAAACGAACTATCCTTGCAGGAATAAAACATCAACGAGAAGATTATTCAAACTATTTATTGAATTTAACTGATACATACAAGGTTCTCATCTCTATAGAAAAGGTAGTTGCAGCTTTTGGTATTAGTCAGGTAAAAAATTAAAATAGAAGCCGAGTTACTTGGATCATGGTTTGTCCAAATGAAAAAGGAAAAGGAATAGGCACAAAGTTAATGTCATATGTTAAACAGTATACCCTTGATATTGAGTCCGTAGGGATTGATATTGCAGCAAGTTATCTATCATTACTTTTTTTCAAAAAGTTTGGGGCTATAGAAACTAATTACATTAAAGATGGTTGGGGAAATGACATGCACAGGATTGATATGGAAATAAATTTTTAGAAATAAAGCCAAAACAAGTAATAATTTATTATAGTTATTCGAGCATTTTGCTCAAACCGTATGTGTTCCTTCCGCATGCGGTGTTTTTGTTACGTTAACTATGGTTGGCAGCTAAAAGCGTTATGAACTTTCCGTCAAAGCAGTAATTATATCAGGTTGTATAACTAAGTTGATTTGAAGGCTAATCTTAGTTGGCCTTGAGGTTTGATGGTTTGCATTAATAGACATAGTGAGACTAAAGCTACACCTATCCAACCAATGACTTTAAATTTTTCACCTATAATAAAAACAGCTAAAATAGTTGCAACCAATGGTTCTATTAGGGTAATTAGTGTCGCTTTACTTGCGTCTATATAATTCAAGCCAAAACCAAATAATAGGTATCCTAAAAACATTGGAATTATTGCCATATACAAAGATACCAAAACATTAGTTGAGCTTGAAAATAAGTTATCACCCGTAAACCATAATGACGGGAGTAACAATAGAGCAGCACAACCGAACAGCCCTGACATGGACGATTTTGAATGAACGCCACTTTCAATTAAACGCCTTGCTGCCCATGAATAACCTGCATAAGTTAATCCAGCAATACAACCCAAAAGAATACCCAAACTCTGTTGATTAATACTATAAGCAGTATTATTACTCTGGTCTCTACCTAAAGTTAACAGAGCAATACCTATAGTTCCAACGACAAAGCTCAATATCCATTGCAATGATATGTTCTTTTTACTGATTAGACGTTCAAGGATTGCAGCAAAAAAAGGTGCTGTAGCTATAGAGACTACAGTACCAATGGCAACACCTGATAAACGCATTGAGGTATAAAATGCTAATGGATAAATAGCGACAGAAGCGGCACCTAATATTAATACCTTAGGTTGTTCGAGCATAAGTTTATAATCTATAAATAACTTTTTTCGAGCGGTGATTACAAGTAACACTCCGCCTATTCCCATAGAAAACGCACCAATCGCCAAAGAACTTATATCAGGTGAATAGCTTGCCGCAGTACCAGTTGTTCCCCACAAAAAACTAGCAATAATAATAGCAATAATGCCCTTAAAATTTTCGTGATGATTTTCCATAATAAAACCTACAAATGATAACTTCAATACAGAAATAGTATGCTAATTATGAAAGGCGTTTTTAACAATTAGGACGCAATCGTTAACAATTCAGACTACATTTATTTTTTGAACTTAGTTGGTGATAGACCAAAGTATTGTGAAAATTTTCGGCTAAAGGCCGATGGCTCTTTATAACCTACTTTTTCACCAATAATTGGTAATGGGTAATCTGTATGCGTAAGTAAAGCTTGGGCTTTTTCCATTCGAAGTTTCGTTACGTACTTCATCACAGTCATACCTGTTTGTTGTTTAAACAGTTTCTTAAACTGTGTCTCACTTAGGAAAGCTGATGCAGCTAAACGTTTGATTTGGAGTTGCTCTGCAATATTTTTTTCTATGAAAGATATTGCTGTACCAATGCGATTATCTACTTTTGGTAATAAAGGTTGCTCTGCAAGCAATAAACTAAACATTTCAAACATCGCCTGTTCTAATTGAGCATTAACTTTGTTTTCTAGTTGGTTTTCGATAAAAGTTAAGTAACTTCTAAGAGATGAACTAATCGCAAAAACAATATAGTGTGAAGATGAAATATTTAGGGGCAGGTTTTCTATATCTACGACTACAAATCTAGCTTCAGTATTAGCAGTGAACAAATGCTCTTCGTTGGCTTTAACTACAACACATTCACTAGGTGCAACTTTACCATTGAAATTACCAACACATATATTTATGATACCACGTAAAGGTAAAACCAATTGATTAAAGTGATGTGAGTGACGAGTTGGTTTTGTACTATAAGAGCGAATGGATAATAGATTTTTCATAATAAGAGAAAATGTATGGCCTTACTTCATCCTGATTCTGG
>TARA_R110001583_G_scaffold1109_1_pt1 | contig 22499 bp, 41 predicted proteins | sample TARA_R110001583 | Tara Oceans TARA_R110001583 (sample SAMEA4398432) | marine metagenome | biome: Polar Biome; feature: [MES] marine water layer (ENVO:01000295) within the mesopelagic zone...; material: water (ENVO:00002006), including particulate matter (ENVO:01000060) such as...... | reverse complement strand
AGTAATATAATAACGGCCGTTAAGCCCTTTGTTATGCTCGGAGTATGTTCTATTCACAATCTCCACGCTGTCGCCGTCAATGACTATTTTAGAGCCTTGTAGCTTAGTAGCTCTATTTAATAGCATAGCCTTTAAGTTATTACTTATATCTAGTGATAAAATCATTTCTTTTAAGTTCATTTTTTCTTCTTTCAATTTAGTTAATATTATTATTTCTACTACTTACACGCCGTGCAATAAATAAAGTTCCCAATTATTTTATAAAGATGTAAATATTTTATAATCATTTTTATTTACAGCGTCATAAAATTTCTGTTCGTCAAAGTTAGGGTTATCTTCTTTTAAATATTTAGCTAAATTATAAATAAACCCCACAAAATCTATTCTTTCTAAAGGTTCTTTATCAATATTATAATTAATCTTCTCTTTATTATTATTTATTATTTCTACTAATTTAATATAGTTTTTTTTAGTCATTGTTTAAACTCCTTTTGTTTTTATTTCTACTACTTACACGCCAACAAATTTTTTTTGTTCCCACTTTTTTTAAATAAAGTTATCCACAACTTATTAACATAGTAAAAGTTTGCTTATACGCTTATAAATAAAAAAGGTTCCCAAGTATTTACAATAGGGTTAGAAGGCTTTAAAATAGGCCTTAATCAAGCTTTTACATTTTGTCATAAGCTAACATTAAAAAAACTTTTTAACGCCGTCTTGATATGTTCTAGTCATTTTGTCATCATAGAAATAAATTATATTTAAAATAGTTGGGAACTTATTTTATTATATGTAGTAGGTATAGTATGACAAGCAACAAAAAGAGAAACCAAATTATTTTAAATAGTTGGGAACTTATTTTAGTTGATGTCATATATATAACATAACATTAATTATATTGAGGAGTTAACATGACTTTAAAAAATAAATTAAAGATGTTAGGTATTAAGAAGGCCAAACAAATTAGAGTTGAGAAGGCCAAATTTTTATCTAATGATAACGGAAAGTTAGTGAGGATTAGAGGCCAAAAGTTTCCGTTGGAGAGTGGCAAATATTATAATTGTTCAGATGAACAAGCAATATTGAACGCTATTAACGAGGCTAGTTTATACTATTGGGAATATAAACCAATATATAAATAAAATAGTTGGGAACAAAAAAGAATTGGAATAGTTAGAGTAATATAAACAAAGGAGTTTAAATGGATTATAAACAAATGATAATGTCCATAAAAACAAGTTGCCAAGTTACAATAAAATGCAACAATAGAATAATGGAGAGAGAATTTGAAGATTATGATGGTAGATATTACGACGAAGAGAGAGAACAATATACTATCCTAGAAACTGAAAAACATCAAGCACAGCTTATGCTTCATGCAATAAATAAAATGCTAAAGGATAAGAAAATAAAATAGTTGGGAACAAATATTAATTAAGATAGTTAGAGTAATAGAAACAAAGGAGAGCTTATGTATTTAGATGTGAGTGAACATGATTTTATAAATAATAGTAACAAGTATAGTCAACATAAAGATAATTTTTCTTATGATGGGAAGAAGGCACTATATAAATATTTAGTGGACATAGAAGAAGATACTGGAGAACAAATACAGCTAGATTGGATTGCTATTTGTTGCGACTATACCGAGTATGACAATGAGAAAGAATTATTAGAAGCATACAATGTTAAAAGCCTTGATGATATTATAGAACAAACACAATTAATTCAGTTCAAATATTACGACAAGCCTGAAGATTATCATAGTGATAATTGGATTTATAGATATATAGTATTTAACTATTAAAGAATTGGGGGTGGTGGATATTTTCGCCACTCTTTGCGAGAGAGTGTTGGTTAGGGTATTATAACATTTGAGAAAATGTAGGATTAACTGCAAAAGTTATGTGAGAATATGGCAATAGCACAATGAGAATATCAAATGAGATAATGCATAATCATTATATTACTACCCCCAGCGTATTAAAAAAAGGAGAACAAATGAACGAATACGAAAAGAAAAAAGACGCACAAAAAACAATAAATTATATCTTACTTAAAAGAGTAATATCTAATTTAGATGAGCTAGAAGATGATATGCGAGGTGAAAGAGAAGTAAACCCACACGCATACAGAGTAGGATTAAATAAATTAATACTAGAAAAAGTAATACAACAAATTAATGTATAAAAGGAGAACAAATGAACGAGACGAGACAATATTTAAAACATTTAAGTCAGATAGTTGAAATGCAAATAGAAGATTATGAAAATGGTTCTAGTATAGATGAGGTAAATATAAATAAAATTATAGATAAATTAAAATATCTTATTAGATATAGAAAATAGTTGGGAACTTTTATTGATTAGGTTAGTATAAGTAATAGAAACAAAAACAAAGGAGCAAGAATGAAATTATCAGGAAGTGGAATAGATGAAGTAAGACTATGGAATTTGTCAATGTCATTACAAGATGTAGTTAATGAGATGAACCAAATGCAATTACCCTTAGATGAGGAGGGACAAGAAAAGTTGTTCAATAAGATACAACGCATGAACGAAATCTATGGACATATAATTGATATAATCTGTTGTAATCCTAAGATGACAGAGTTCTTAAAGGAGTATTCAGAAGGACAAATAAAAGTTGACACGTATTGCGAGTAACAAAAACAAAAGGAGAACAAATGAAAACATATGCAGAGATGTATGAACTACAACAAGAACACGAAGTGGAGAATGTGTATAATAAGTTTTGTGATTATGAACACATTAGACTTGGTGGAGAATACAATATGATACGAGAAAGAAGAGCAGTCTTAGAAGAGCTAGAGTTTATGGATAGCCCTTTACAAGACGGACAAAGCTATGTCTATATTCAAAGGAACTATGAACGAATAGTTGAAGAGATGGGAGACAACCTTAAATTCTATGAAGATGAAGAGGGAAGTAACTATTGGATAGTAGATATTAAATACAAACAAAAGGAGCAGTAGTGTATAGAAAAAAGTTAATAGATAAAATTAAATTATTTTGTGAAGAGGAAGTTTGGTATTGCGTAAGTGATGAAACAAATTCTGAACGAGCAGAGCATGATAAATTAATATTAGAAGGTAGGGCAGAAATGTCTGAGACTATTATAAAATTAATAAACGAAACAGAAAAGAAAGCAGGTGTATTAAATGAAGATAGATAATATGGTAGAAGAGTTACATAGCAATTATAAATTAAATGATAATCCTAAAGAAAGAACGAAGCAACTTAGGAATGTGTTTGCTACAGAGCTTTACAATGAATTAGAAAAACGAGAAGAAATATATGGGTATCAAGGTATCCAAAAAATAGATAGCATTACTGACTATGATGTTGAGTTGCATGGCATGGGAGATGGACTATATAAGATTAGACTCAACCTCGTATGGCAGATGTATTCAGTGATAAGAACTACTAAGGATTTAAAATTAGCAGTGAAGTTAATAATAAATCATATTCATATGTCAAACTTAGGATTTAAAGGAAGAGCAAAAGACTTACACTAATTAAAATAGTTGGGAACTTTATTTAATTGGTAGCGTAAGAGTAATATAAATAATAAAAAAAGGAGAGTTAAAAATGGGAAGATTTTATAGTGGAGATATAGAAGGTAAGTTTTGGTTTGCAGTTCAATCCTCAACTGACCAAGAGTTCTTTGGAATGGAAGAAGATAGAAGTTACATAGACTATTATGTAGATGATGATAGTATGGAGCAAATAGAAAAAGGAATTAAGGATTGTAAGAAAGCCTTACATGGATATAAGGAAAAGATGGATACATTCTTTAATAAGGCTAAGTCATACAATAATCAAGAGTTAGCAGAATATCTTTCAACAGATGAAGAGAAGGTAAGTTACTTACTAGAATGGTATGCAAGGCTAGAGTTAGGTAACAAAATATATGAGTGCGTAAAAGAGCAAGGTTCTTGTGTCTTGAACGCAGAGATGTAATGATTGGTAAAATAATAATAAATATAATTAGCTATGGTATGATGTTTCTTGGTATGTTATTTATCTTGATGACAGCATTACTAAAAGCTATTGGAATAAAGGAAGAAGAATAATGAAAGTAAATGAATACAAAGCAAACCCCAACATAGAAACAGGTGGGACATACAGGTTCGGAGAGGTGATGTTAAAACCAGTGGAACTATTGATGGTGTTTGGTAAGCCACACGTTATGGATAGTTACAAGGTATCAGGTGAGTATCTGTTTGAACACAGAGAAACAGGAACACCAGTAACTCTATATGATTGGAAGTATACTACGCTGTATGAATCAGATGGTATTGAACCAGTTAACTTTTGGAAGTTAGATGAGGAGGTTCAGTTCAATATAGGTTCAAACAATAGCTATGCTTTTGGATTTGATGAATGGATAAAATCTTTTATTAAAGATGAGTTAGATAAAATAAACAAAGGAGAAAGATAATGGGTAAGATGAGTGAGTTAGATAGACAGAGACGTGAATTACTTGAGGTATGTAGAGAAGTAGAAGTGGAAGAGCTTGTAAAACAAAGAGAGATAGTTGGCAATCCTGAAATAACAATACAAGCGTATTACACAATAGACCAAGAGACAGGTATTACACACTACGATACAGATAGTATTCGTGAGGAGCTTGAACAAAAAATCAAAGAGCTTGAAGATAACACACAAGCAGAGGTTGATGGATGGAATGAGAAACAACAAGACTATGCTATGGATAACATGGCGTAGTGAAAATAATAAAATGCTATGATTGTTGGAAGACAATGATGATGTGGGATGTATATGAAATACACAAACAACCATATTGTTTTGGATGTTATTTAGCAATCAAGGAAACAACAAAAGAAAGAGAGAAAAAGAGTGAGAGAGTATAGTGTAGAAAGTATTGAGTCAAAATACAGGGCAGACTTAGAAGAGTTAAACCAGTATGCAGTAATAGTTCCTATTGCAAAGGAAGATATTGGAGCTTACGTAAAAGGGTTTGAAGATATGGATGTTAAGAAAGCTAATGAGATATGTAGAGAAGTAATAAACTTATTAGAGTTTGAAGTGATAATGGTTAATGGTTCATCAGTGTCTACTGGATTTACTACCTTAGTAAAAGAGGCTGTAAGAAAAGTATGTAGAATGAATAAGCTGCAGTTTATAGATAGTGATGGAGTATATATGCTAGGCGAAAGTAATAGTGGCAATGCTTGACATTAAAAATATATATGCAGGATACCTCAAGAAACTAAACGAGGACAATCGTATCAACAGATACGAAGACAGGGAGCATTGGTTCCATGCCTCGTCTAGTGGAATGTGTATGCGTAAGATATATTACAATAGTGTAGAGAAAGTAGAAGCTACAGCAGTAGATGAAAACACATTAAGATTGTTTAGACTTGGTGATTTAGTTCATGGAGATATACAAGATGCGCTTCTGTTACATGGAGAGAAAGAAAGAGTAGACGTATTGATTGAAGAAGAGATACAGATACAAGACATAAATGTCAGAGGCTTCTTTGATATATGTATAGTTGATGACGATGCAATGTATGATATAAAAACGTGCAATAGTTTTAAGTGGAGGAACTTGTTTGGTAGAACACCTGACCCTGAACCTGCGGAGAATTATGCGTTGCAGCTAGGCACCTATGCATACTGGTATCAACAGAAGTATGATGTTGAGTTACAGAAGTTGGCATTGATTTATTATAACAAAGACAACTCTTTAATGAGGGAAGTCAATGTCCCTAAGTCCTTTATTAATAAGGCTTACAGGTATTGGCAAGATGTGAATGAACGATTTAAAATTGGGATACCAGAGGTATCACTAGGCACCGCACCAGTATATGAGTGGGAGTGCAATGTTAAATATTGTGGCTACTTCAACCACTGCGGAGGTGGATTGAAGGGTCAAAGCAAATGGAGTAAACGATAGATGAGTGATAAAGTAAAATTATATAGCCGTACTGGATACGGAGAGTGGAACGAGAAAGTTGTAGGTAAAGCAAAACAATTCTGTGTTCTTTGTAGAGATGCTCTTGATGTGCTGTATAAAAACGGCATAGCAATATGGACAGATGGAAACAATGCAGAGCCAATGAGTAGTGGTAGGTGTTGTAACTATTGCAACGATACAAAAGTAATACCTGCAAGGATTAGATTAATTGCAGGAAAAGACCCAAAGATTGAGGCATTCTATGAAGACCTTCTTGAGATGGATGAACTTATGTCATCAGTAAAAAGAGTTCAGGATTTAGAATCTTCAAAGTTAAAGTTAAAGAAAAAAACAAAGGAGTAACAATGGCTAAAACATATGCAACAGGAAGAAAGAAACACGCAGAAGGACCAAAGAGAAAGACCTATGCAACAGGTAGAAAGAAACATACCAATGTTCCTACATTAAAAACAGGTAGAGCAAGGATAACTTCATGTGAAGGTAGACCAAGTAAAACTTTATATGTCTTAAGACATTTAGAGGAGCATGGGACCATCACTAGTTGGGATGCTATACAGTTATATAATGCAACTAGATTGTCAGGTATCATCTTTACCTTAAAAGAACAGGGGTATGTGATTGAAACTACTGGTGGTGAAGGTAGAAATTATGCTACATATCATTTAAGAAGTTAAAAAACATGGGAACTTTTATTAGTTCCCATTGTTTAAATAGTGTAATAAAAATAAACAAAGGAAAAAACAATGAGTGAAGATGAAGATAGAGGAGTGTTAGTCTGCTGTGATTGCGGCGGTTCACCTAGTAGTGAGCCTATGGAAGACATAGGATGTAATGTATGGTCTGCCCTATGTGCTGTATGCAGAGACTGGTCTGACTTTAAATATGAAAAAGACATGGAGGAAGAGAATGAGTAAATCAGAAAAGGCGTTTGAGTTACAAGAAAGAATAGGGAGGTTGATTGTTAAACTAGATAAGCTTGGGTTTGAGTTTATGTATTACAATCATCAAAGTTCTATTAGAAGGAAGAGAGACAAGAGTGAATCTAAGTAATGATAGTGCTTGGGATATAAAAAAAGAAGGGCATTTAAATCCAAACAATATTATATTCCAAGACAAAAAGTATATTGAATTGTATCGTAACATGAAGAAACAAAACGATAAAATTAAAAGGAGAAAAATAAATGAAGACACTAATACCAGTAGGTAATAGAGTAGCTATCAGGATGGATGCTGTCAAAGAAGAGACAGACAGTGGTATTGTTTTAGCACCATCGAATCAGGAGAAACAAAACAAGGGTAAGGTTATTGCTGTAGGTAGTGAGGTTGAAGATGTAAACGTTGGAGACAGAGTTATATTCCCTGATTACAGTGGAACATCACTTGTTTACAATGAAGAGGAATTATTAATACTAAATGCTAAAGAATGTTTAGCAGTAATAAAGGAGAAACAATGAGAATAGAAACAACAATGTCAGAATCAATTAAGAACTTAGCGTCAGCACAAGTGAAAGTTCAGAAAGAGATTGAGGATATGGCACACGATAGTAAGGGGTATGGGTATAACTATACATCATATGATGCGCTAGTTAAATACCTTAGGCCATTACTAACCAAGCACGGAATATCATTTGTTCAGATGCCAGTAGGCTCTGATGGTGAGATAGGTGTTGATACTTTGTATATGCATACATCAGGCGAATGGATACGTAGTGGTATGATGACACCTATTGCAGACTCAAAAGGTATGAACATATACCAGTCTGTAGGTTCAGCTATTACTTACTTCAGAAGATATAGCTTGTCAGCATTCGTTGGTATTGCTAGTGATGCAGACAATGATGTGAAGTCTATAGAGGTTGATGCTAAGCCTATAAAGAAACCTTCAGCTAAGCCCAAGAAGGTAAACGAAAAGTCTATATCAAGTACTGATGCAGTGATACTGCGTGGTATGTGTAAAGGTTTAGGAGAAGATACTAAGGAGAAGGTTAGAGTAGGCCTTGAAAGTAATCGTATAAATGCTACTAACATTGAAGATACAAAGAAATGGTTAGAAGGATTGATTGATGCACAAGACACTACTTTATCACCAGAAGAAGTAGAGAAAGTTTTCAGTTGATTATACATAATTAATTTCATAGGTTATGACATGAAAGAAAAAGAAGTTATAGTTAACAAGAAAGTAGTAGGAACTGTCAAGGATGGAACGCTATCTAGGGAGATAGACTCATCCAAACATTTACTACGTACACCACCTGCGATTGCATTTGATGAGTTGGCTCTGTCAGAAGCAGAAGAACAAGGTGCCTCAAAGATTAAAGTAAAGGATACCTTAACTGGTATAACCTATTACTCTACTATAGAGGCAGTGCGTTCTCGTGGGTTTACTTTTAATAGAGGGTTTGGTAATCAAGTAGGATTATCATTGACCGAATGGAGTAAGAATGAAGAGAGCCAAGTTAAAATATTTGATAGAGCAGAATAAGAAAGGTAACCATACTATGCTTTACAATCTATTGACTTGTAAAGACAGTTGGATATATGTTAAGTATTTTAAATTAGACAAAGAAAAAAAAGAAATACAAAAGGAAACAAACAATGAATAAATATAAAATATACTTAATGCTACTTGCGTTTTCGTTAGTTGGATATGTGTTGTGGGTAACGGCCACATACAAGCCAGTTAAAAACGATATCCAAGTATCAAACTATACACCTGAAAAGGTGTTGAGTAGTGAGATACCTGAAAGCCCAGAGCTTACACCAGAAGAAAAGATAGAGGTGCAGGAAGAAGTCAAGGAGTCTTACAAAGAGATAGAAGAAACTCTTGACCTAAAGAAGAAATCAGTAGAGCAAATGCGTGACGATGTGCATAAAATCTTAGATGAAATTATTAAAGAAGACAGCACTGTTGTAATAACATTTAATTTAACAACTAAAAACCCATTGATTTATGAAACAAAAACAAACTAAACTTAGTTACAAAGACATGATAAAGATTTTGTCTGGATTTGATAATCAAATACAAACTTTATATACAGAACTACATGGAATAAAGTTTTTATTAAACTCTTATCTTGACATGAATAATGACGTAGATAAACTTACAGAATTTGTGGAGGAAAAAATTGGCAGAGAAGAAGACACATCAACAAAGAGGAAGAAGAAACAGGCAAAGAGGAGCAGAGCTGCAAAGACTAGCAGTGAACCTAGCAAAGGACTTTAACCTAGAGGCACACAATAGAGACAGAGGTGGTGCTTGTCATCCATTAGGAGACATATTAATTGAGGATAAATATTATGGGTGTAAGATGCGCAAGTCTCTGCCATCATACTTATTACCTGAGAAACAAGAGATAGGTGTAGTTATAAGGGCTGACAGATTAAAGCCTAGTATCGTTATTGATTTAGAAGATTATCTTTTAATGCTTAAACTATTAAAAGAAATTAATAATGAAGAGTAGTGCAATCATATCAGTATATAAAAAACTAATAGATGCAGGTAAGATTACTGGCAAGGGTGTTGAAAGATACAATGAATTAGTAGCCAAGTATCGTAAAAAATTATTAAGTTCTACTGACTCAAGAAGAGTTGTAAGAGCTAGGAAGTATAAGTATAAAAACATAGAGGAGAATAAATGAAAATGGATTTTAAGAATATTACAATTACATTTAAGTTTACATTAGAAGAACTAGAAAATATAATTGAAGTATATACTAGGCAACCACACAAGTCAGAGCTTGAAGATGGTATCAGACAAGACCTAAGGAACATAAGAATTAAAGTAGAAGAAAGAATTATTTTAGAAAAAAAAGCAGAAGAACAAAGGCCACCTGAAGATATGAGAGAAGCTTCAGCTAACCCTACATCTGCTGAACACATAAAGGAGAAAACAAATGGGTGATTTCGTACCAAAACCAAACACAGCAAACTTATTCTTTAATGACGTAGGTGACAATCCAAAGAGACCAAACTGGAAAACTATTGGAACCGTAACCTTCAATGGAGTTGAAGGTAAAGTATCAGGATGGACTAAGACAGCTAGTAATGGTAATAAATTCATATCTATTGTATTTGAAAGCAATGATGAGTATGATTCAAAAAGAGGTAAGGCACCATCTTCGCAGAATAAAAGCGATGATATGCCGTTTTAGTTTATAAGATTAAGGTGAGTTCGTTTGTGCCTGAACACAAAACAAAACAACATATTGCTAGTATGTCCTCACCTTAATAAAATTTTGGTGTCAAGAGGTTTATAGGTTTATCATTTACCTCAAGTTCCTTTTCTTCTTGGCACCTCACACTTGGGCTGACATTATATAATAACAACATTTAAATTAAAAAGGAGTTATACATTACCTATAGCTATTTAATTAGAGATGTTGCAAATAACGGTTTGGCTACCTGTTAGCCCATAAAAATTACAAGGAGATACCATGGCTAAATCACATCCAACATATAATTCAGAACACATTAAGTGGGGACAAAAACCAAAGCTTACACCAGAAGAAAGAGTAAAGCAGGTAAAAGCAGTAGACCCATACAGTAAAGAAGGACAAGAGCTGCAAGAATATCATGCTAAAAAAAATGGTAGAGGTTGGCACATATTTCAAGGAGTTACTCTCAGAGCTAACAGAAAAGAAAAGACTTGGATAGAACAATTCTATGTAGCAAGACACGAGGAGGAATTATGAGTGACTTATTAAAGCAGCAACAAGCATTCCATGCTAACAATACTAAATGGAATCAAGTATTAGATAAGATTAAAAAAATTAATTTTAAAAAGTATGAAACCAATGCTACTATTGGATTCATTATTGATGATATTGTTAAGGGGGAGTTCGTAGATGAAGACAAGTAGTACAGATTTGTCCGCTGTTGCCCTGAAATTACAGAAAATATACTAAAATCCTAAGTAACGCATTAGGTTGTACCTTCAGGGCATTCAGTGTAATTAGTCGATAGTTATATCCAATAGAAAAAGTTATGGCCGTATAGGCCTATCCTCGTGAGGAGAATTTTAGAAAAGTGTAGAAAAAATTAAAGAGTTGTTATTATTTATCTGAACTCCATAAAATCGTAATCATTTTGGTTTAATGACATACCTCTTTTTTTTAATGCTTTAATAATACTAGGATTTCCTATTTCTGTTTTTAATAATTCAGGATATTTTTTTGTAATGTCTGCAATATTATCTCCTTTTAATATAGTAGCATACGCTGAATCAAATCCCCTTTCAAAAATACTTACGTTATTTCCAGGGCTAATTCCTTTCTCAAAATTTTTTATTCCTGCAAACGGAGATTCTATATTTCTAAATCCTATATTAGTATCACTGACAAGACTTGTTTTTGTAGGTCTTCCTGTACCTATATTATAAAGTTTCTTTAAAAAATAATCATTGGAATTAAAAACTCTAGCCTCTCCAGGAAAAAACTTTTCTGACATTTTTTTAATCTCATCTACTGGTACTTCATATTTTATTATTTTAATAGGATTATTACCTAAATTAGATGACATATTATTTGCATACCACAATGCAGTTTGAGGGCTAGTCGTTGCATACATATGAACATTTGAAATTCCAGCTGGTCTACCCATAGCATCTATTAAAGCAGGGTCTTGCAAAGGGTCAAATCTCATTGGGTTTATTCCTTCAGAAGCTTTATAACTTGATGGCACTAACATTTTATCTGGAATCTTGTCTTGAGCAAAATAAAATCTTTCAAGTTTAACTGGCTCACCCCAGTCAGCAACATTCTCTAGTGGAATATCTCTTATTATTTTAGAATCAGGAACAGTTCCTTCTACTCCTTTATAGAAAGTAAAGAACTCATCTCCAGATTTTTTAGCAGCTACCGCAGCACGTCTTGTATTAACAGCAGCACCAACAAAAGGAAGGATAGCAGCCATTGATAATGCTGCATCACCATACTCCCCTTCTAATCCGTACAACATAGCATCTGTAAAGTCAGCAATAGCACCAACGGGTCCAGGAGTAAATCCCATACCTGCTAATGCAATATGAATATTACGTCTGTTGTTATCTTTAATCATACCACTGCTAGTATTTTTAAAATCTGCTGTGTTTAAACTTTCTGCAGCAGCAGTGTAATTGAACGAAGGAGAACCTACTAGGTCTAACATAGTTGTTTTCTTTTTATCTGACATCTTATTGGTCTTCTTTTTTCTGCTGTTGTCTGAATACATATCTATAAATAGTTAACGCATCTGGTTCAAGGATAGGTTGGTCTGGGTGTGCCTTATTCCAAGAAGCTAATTTTTGTTTAGCACCAAGCTTATTTTTATTGACAACATCTTTTAGTATTTCATTTTGAACTCTGTTACGTTGATATGTAATCTTATCTTCGTATTGTTTCTGTGATTGAATACCTCTAGTTGCTAACCTATTTAGATTAGAACCTAACAGTTTTGTAAACTTAGGTTGATTCCTTCTCATTGCACCTACAAGACCATAGTCATCTTGTTCATCTATGATTTCTGCTACACCATTCCATATTGACATTACATCATCTAGTATTACAGGGGTAACTATAAACCCAGCAGTATCCATTACACTTTCTGATGCCATAAAATCTGTTGCTACTCCCATCGCACCAACTGCTCCTAACTCTTCAATCGTAGGAGTTAATAGCTCTAACCAATAGTCAGTTCTTTTATAGTTCTCTTTACCACCTAAGAAGCCAGGTCTTAGTTCTTCAAACTGAGTGCCAATGTTTTCTGCTATACCTAATCCTAATGGACCGCTTGTTAAGTTTTTATCATACTGCCCTGTTGGTGCTAACTTAGATTTGTTCCAATCATATTCGTCTTTACCTGAAATTATATTCTGTATTAATTCTTTTGATTGTAGAATAAACTTACCACCAATACCTGCACCTATAGCTAATCTTAATACTGGTAATACATTTCCTTCTTGAACTTCTCTTGTCAATACATCTTTAATAAGTTTAGCTTGTTTGAATCCAAATGTTTTTAATACAATGAACGGTCTAATCTGTGGCTCTGTCATAAACAATGGTTCTTTTAAAAGATTACGTTGGAGCTGAGAGTCTTTAGAAAACTTAACAGCTCCACGTTGTAACTCATTAAAGTTTAAATTCTTGCGGCCTGTCCATGTAACACCATAGTCATTAAACAATTTTCTTTTAGCCCAAGCAGTTCTTGCTTGACCTGCTAATGTATCTTTAATAATAGAATCTTTTACTTTCTTAGGTAAAGGCACCCCTTTTAACATTACTGATTCTCCATTAGCAACTCTGTTTAAATATCTCATTGTATCTATACCAATGGATGCTGAGGTTTCAAGATTAACTCTGTTGATTCCTTCAAACCCAGTAAGCCTTAGTATTTTTTCTAATGCTTGGTCTTTTAAACCATCTCCACGTTTTACTTTTCCTGATAATATTTCTAAAGTTTTTAAAAACTGTGTGTCTTTATGGAATCCCATTTCATTTAACATATCTTTTCTGTTACCAGAAACAAATCTTTTAGTATAAGAAGGTATACCTATTCTAAAATTAGACATAAGCAATGAAGATATTAAAGGTTGTGTTATATTTACAAGCGTAGCTAAACCACCACCAATCTTTGTAGCTACCTGAAAGTCTACCATGCCTTGTATAAATTCTTTATTCTTAAAGTTTCTCATTGGGTCTAACTCAATAGAGCCACTAACTCTACTAAGTAATTCTGTAAGAACATTTGCAGTTTCATCATCAGCCTTACCAACTTTACCTAACCTTATGTCATCTACTAACCTTAAAGCATCATCAAAGTTTTCTCCAAAGAATCGTTTAGTTGCTATTTGATTTGCTGCTTGTTCTGCGTAGCTCAATACATTAGCTACCGCATTAGTTTCAAATATATCTAAATCATATGTTTTTCCAACCCAACTAATATCAGCACTTCTTGTTTTAGAAATATTATTAAATGGTCTAGTAGCAGTTTGTATAATATGCCTATCCATATCAGCTAATACTAATGCATCATCACCTTTATAATGACTTCTTATTGTTTCAAAATATTTTCTAATACCAGGAACATCTTTGTTTTGCTCTATAATTTTATCAATTTTATTTGACAACCACTTAGCACTATCTTTATCCATAGACATTTTTGATATACCAGTATCATAGGACATCAAGTCAGGTCTTTCTTTCATGATACCAGCTCGTACATCTTTTATAATATCTCTGATGTCACCACGCATAAATCTTGCAGCGTAAGCTTCTTCAAATCCTACAACATCTAATCCTTCTTGTCTTAACATATTATATAAGTCATTGTATATTAATCTTAATTCTTTTGAAGCTTCACTCATCGTACTGTTGACACCCTTATTCATCTCTAGTTCACCAGTAAGTTTTGCCATAGCTTCTTTGTCATTCGTAATCTTTTTATCTAGCAATCCTTTAGCTCTTAACCTATTGGCAATTTGTCCAACTATAGAACCCTTAAGATTAGTATGGTGTTCAATGTTGTAAGCCATGTATCTAGCTTCAGGGGTAACACCAGGTTTTGCTAATCTTTTTTCTACACTTCTAAGTGATTCAAAGATAGTTCTTTTTTTACCAGCAAATGTAAATCCATCTAGTGTTAGTTTATCTATGGCTTTTTGTATTGCACCAAAGGTACCACCCATATAATTACGTTGAGATGCTTGTTCTAATACTGCCATAGTTTTTGCCATGTCTTCTAAGTTCATACGTGTATCAAGCTTCTTGTTTACTTGAAATAATTCTTTGTTTGTTAACGAACCAAACCCTCTGTCTTTATTCCCTAAATTCTTAGGTCTCTTACCACCACGTAATGAAAATAAAATAGTTCTTATCTCATCATCATCTACAATACCTAGGTTGTTTAGTTTATCACCAATAGATTTTACTAAAGTAAATCGTGGAGACTTGACACTTTTTTCTATGTTAAACTTTTCATAAAACTTACTTTCATCAATGACATCAGTTAAGGTGCTGTTCTCTTTTCTAAATATAATTCTTCCTTGCTTGTCATATTTTTCTATAAATACTCTAGCACCATCATCATCAAAGAAATCTCTTTTAAAGAAATCATCTATCTTTTTTGTTTGTAAAGCTTCAGCTGCTTGTTTCTTAATTGCATCAGGTCTATCTATAAATTTAACTGTAGATTTATTACCAAAGGTTTCATTGGTTTCATCAATAAGTTTCTTTTGGCTTTTAACATAACGTCTTGCTGCTACTCCAGAAAGTCTAGCAGTTGCCATCACTCCACCCACTACTGCAAAATCTTCAGGGCTAGGTAATAATTCACCTTGTTCCCAAGCATAAGGAGCAGTAAAACCAAGACCTTCACCTAATCCTTTAGCTATAGCAGATGGAACTTTACCTTTAACTGTACTGGATGCAGCTATACCAGTAGCTCTACCGACAGGGAAAGATGCTGCACCTACCAATGCTTTATTAAATACTTTAGAAAACTCTACATCGTCTCCTGTTACTTTTTGATTTAGATATTCGTGAGTACCACTAACCAAAGCAAAACCAGAAGAGTCAAATACAATTCCATCTCCTTCTTCTAAAAATGCTTTCTTTAATTTTTTGTTTGCTCTTGCTAGGTAGGTAGGATTTGCACCATTATCTGCTAGTGTCTTAGTAGCAGTATTAATATTGTTTTTCATTTGCTTTCTTAAAGCTTGTTGTTTAATAGCTTCTTTAGCACCAGTCTTTATTACCTGTTTACCAAGAAATCCTCCTGCAACGTAAGTAGGTAAGTCAAAACCAAACGTTGCAACAGATGCAAGGACATCAAATACAGTACCACCTTGGAATCCAGATAGGTCATACTTCTCTCCACCATTTAGTTGATTTACAAGTCCCAAGATACTATTGTTGTACCCTTCTTTCCATAATGCACTCATGAAGGAGGGTGTTTCTAATCGAATAGGCATCTTAATAGATGCTGTGGGTGACGGAAGATAAGATACTTCTTGACGTTCCGTAGGTTTATGTCCTGGCTGATGTGGCATTACTGCCCTAACAATCTATCAATTACATCTAGGTAGGCATTTGCGTCTAAGTCTTCTTTTACTTCGTCTATCTTGCCTTGAATATTTCTTTGTCTTGCTTGATTCAATTTTGGATTAACTCCTGTTCTTGATTCAACCCTTGCTAATCTTTTTTCTAATCTCTTTAATATGTTTTCATCTCTTGATTTTTCGTCTAGTGAACCACCGTCTGTCTTAACAAGAGTGTTGTTTTCATCTGCTAATTTTAAACTATCTAAAAGCATTAATGCTTCATTGCTAGATGTATCTATATTTAGTTCTTCTAGTTGTTGTATAAGAGTATCTACACTACTTTCAAATCCTTCATAAGACTCTGGAGATTCTATATCTCTACCATATAAGTTGTCTTCATTAATAAATCCAGATATACTATCTAAAGTATTTACAATAGGGTCAAGCTTTTCTGCTGGGTTGTCACCAAGAACATCAGCATTCAATGCAGATATATCTAAATTTTCTAATGTCTTAATATAGTCTTCACCTAATCCTAACTCATCTATCTCTGTTAACAATGCTACTTCTTGTTGCTTATCTAAAGTGTTAACATCTACTGCTGTAGATATTCCTGTTTGAATCTCTGTAGTAGCTTCATCTTCTGGCTTTGGTCCAAACTCTGATAAAGCATAGTCAAATTGATTTTTAAAATTTTTCTCATACAATTCTTGATTATCTAATAATGCTACATTACTAGCTTCTAATTGATTTATGTCGTTACTTAGTTTAGTGTATGTTATATTAGAAGGTAATTCTTTATCACCTACATTAATTGTTTGTCCTCCATCGTATGCTGGGTATGCAGCGTCTCCCTCTCCCATAAATTGTGGTTCTATTGCTCGTAATTGTTCTTCTGTAAAACCTTCATAGTTTGATTTAAAATTAGATTGTAACTGTTTATACTGTTGAAGTAATCTACTGTTTGTATTATACATTAATAAATCTTGATTGTATTTTTCAGTAGCTATAGTTGGTATGATATTACCAAATGATTTCATCTTACTCTCAGCAAGTGTTCTTGCTTTATCAGAGTAATAACTATCAGGCCTTATTTTGTTGTATGTTTCTACAAGCTCTTGAGCATCGGTTGTTGTTGATATATCTTGCATTATCTTTTCTTCAGATTCAATAGTAGCAAAGTCATACTTGGTTTCCATACCAGCAACAAGTTCGGTTAATCCCATTTGTTCTGCTACTTTTCTTTTATCTGAAAGATTATCAAAGTTCTTTTCAAACTGCATAAACAATCTATAGTCAGATTCTTTTTGTTTTATAATTCTTTGTTCTTGCTTTACATCTTCTGCTGCTTTTATTTGTTGTTGCTGTACTCTCTCAGCAGGTGTACCAAAAATATCTTCAATGATATTACTTCTCTTCTTCTGTGTTACATTTATATTTATTGCTCTAGTTAATCCATTTGCCATAATAGTCCTCAATCCTCGTAATCGTCTTGGTTTTCATTATCTCCAAAGGTAGTTTGATACCAGTTGTTAAACACTTCAGCTGATGGGTAGTCCCCATTTTGTGCAAAGTATCCACGTACATAACTATTAGCTGATGCTAATTCATTCTGACTTAATCCGAAAGAATTTATAGTGGATTGTAAGTATGCTGGGTAATCTTCAAACTGAGTGCCAGAATCTGGTAATGCATTTACTGCTAAGTCAGGGTCTGCTTCTATAACAGATTCAAACAATCCAGCTAAGTCATCTTGTAGTTGGCCTATAGAGCCACCAATAATAGAATCAACTTCACCTAAGTAAGTAGATTCATCTGCTAGTAACTGTCTTGATAAGGCGTTCTCTAATAAATCAGTAGCTTCTTGTTGTTGCCCTGCTCTTCTACCACTCATTAGTCCAGAAGTACTACCCGCTTCTGACATTCCTAACAAAGAACCTGCTTCTCTTGAAGCACCTTTCAGTGTGTTTCCAAATAAACTACTTCTATATTCTTGCGCATTTGAAAGGTCACTACCAAGGTTTGCTAATGCATCTGAATATCTAGCAGCTCCTGCTAGTTCTAGGGCTTGGTATAAAGCATTACCTGGTTCTATTTCATTGTAATTAAATCCAGCTAATGCTCCAATCTCTTGAATGCTTAGAGTACCATCGCTTAGAAACTTTTCATATTGAGCTGCCTGTGATGGTGGTAATGCTTGTAAGGCAGTTTGAATTAATTGTGATGGGTCAGTAGTAAATCTTTGCATACCACTTGAAGTTGGGTTTGCTCCTTCTGGTGCATCTCCTGATGGGTCTGCTGTTTCTTGGTCCCCATCTTCTGGGTCTACATCATCTGGACTAAATCCAAATGACAATGAGTCTGGGTTTTGTAACCCCATGTTATCCATCTGACTATTAAAATAATTTTGTTGTATTGGAGACTGAGTTTTTATTGGAGGTAATGATTGATTACCTAACGTAGAAAAGTCTGTATTAACAGGGGTAAGCATACTGTTACTGCCAAAAGGATTCTGAGCATTAAGGTTGCTTCCATATTGTTCTTGTCTTCTACTTCTTAAGTTTTCTAAAGGTGCTACTCCTAATAATCTTTGTAGTTCAGTTGCCATTAGTTGTCATCCTTATTTATGTTAGATGCAGAAAAAATATTATCTAAATTAAATCCATATTGCCCATATGGGTAGAAAGATTGATTGTTTTTACCAAGATTGCTTAATGACATTGACTTAAATAAATCTAAGTTATTTCTATATAGCTCTGGGTTTTGATACTTACTTACTTCTTTTATATAATCTCCTGGGTCTTCATAGTATTCTTTGAATTGATTTACTAGTTCTCCAGTACCCTCTTTAACTAAGGACAACAAGTCTCTCATGTTATCTCCTGAGCCAAACTGTCCTTTAAAATCTATATCTTTAAAGCCTTCTTTTAATTTATCGGAAACTTTTTCAAAAGCTTCACTCTCACTAATAGCTTTTAATGCTTTATCTACTCCAACTTTTTTAACAGCATTCTTAAACTGTAGCCCTTCAGTTAGTTGCCTAGTCAAATCTCTTACCTGCATATCTGCATTATTTGCAGCAGCTTTTAAAAACTGTACCTTATCTGTATCAATACCACCAATAGCATTACTTCTTCTTTTGTCCAATATAGCACCTTGAATTAAAGTATTGAATGTGTCATCTATTTTAGTAGGTGTGGCAAGTGTGATAGCATCTACAATAGCAGCAAGTGGTCCTAAATCTCCAGCATTAGCTGCCTTCTTTGCTCTTGCATTTACTTGTCTTTCAATTTCAATAGTGTCCTCAGCTTTTACTTTCATTAAATCTAATAGCTGATTATACCTACGATTGCTGTATTTACTTTGTTGTTGGAATTTTCCTCTTACACTATATGCCATTATGCTTCCTTACGTAAAGATGTGTGTTAAAATTTACAAATTTTCCCTGTGTCAAGTCAAGGCTAACAGACGTAAACAACCTGTTACTTTGGTATGACATTGCTTCCATCCGCTGTTTGTTGAAATTCATCTGCTTTTGTGTTAGAATCTCCTGCTGCTGGGACAGAACCATAAAACTTTTTACCTTCAGCTATTCTAACTCCATCCTTAAAAACTTTAACCGCATTCTTTGCTGGTGCTTTTACATCAGAATGTTTTGCAAACGTTTTAAGTTCTTTTAATTCAGGGCTGCTAAACTCTAATTCAAATAGTTTTCCAAATTCTTTTCTTATAAGTTTCAACTTACCCCTATGATACGTTACTATCTCTTCACCATTCCTAAGTTGGTCTTTTGATACAGGCCCTTTCTTCAATGGTTTATTCATTATCTAATTCCTTTTCTTCTGTATACAACACTTATATCTTCTAGTTCAAAGTCTGCTTCTGCAGTACCAGTAATTTTAAACTGCATAGATTTACAGTTCTCTACTGTTGTAGGAACAAAAGATGTTTGCGTCATTGTACCACTATTACTTAATGTAGTGCTTGAAAACTTGTTTGTCCCTGGAAACGCACCGCCATCATATGCTACTGCCAATGTTAAATTGTCTCCAGCCTTATGTGTTACATATACTTTCTGTAATCTTTTATCAGATGAAGGCACACCAAAATCATATTCTTTTGTTTTGATTTCTATTGTGTGTGAAGTTGAGTTTGTATTAAATCTTCTCATCTTACCTGTTTCATCCATTACACATAGCTCTTGATTAAAGGTTATAAAGTTTGTCGTTCTGTCATCAACAAGAACATTATCTTCTGTGACATTTATAATAGATTGAGTAGCTATGTCATAGACATATCCTTTAATATCACTACCACCATTTAGATTAGCATCTCCTAAAACAAGCACTTGATTTCTTTTTGGTATAAATCCAACCTGCACCTTCTCAGCGTTTACATTAGCTACCCAAGTGTTATCATCAATCGCATTAGAAAGCTTTGCTATGGTATCAAAGAATGCAAATAAACCGTGTTCATTTGCCCATATTAATCCTAAGTCTGTCTTTACTACAGCTCCTGGACTTGATACTCCTCTGTTCTCAAACTCTCCAATTACACTCCAGTTTGCATCAGAGCCAGATGTTATATCTATAATAAATAATTTATTCTTTTTAAATACAAACAGCTTGTCTTGGAACTCCATTAGTTTTACAATCTCATCACCATCGTTGGTTCCTATATCTAAGAAATATGATTGTGGAAATGTATCATATCTTCTAACTGGAGTATATTGTATTCTATCTCCTAGCTTTCTATTTCTACCAGTTCCATCTGGGTAAAAAACATTCCCTACAAATGCACGTTGATTGGCAACCACTGCTGTATCATATCTATATGCGGTTGCTTCATGAAAAGATAATGCAAACTCTTCTAAGTCATATCCATTAATATTAGCATATGTTAAAGAGCTAGGGTTTTGTAATACATAAGCATAGAACTGGTTAGCTGCTGCATCTCCTACTCCTTCTTTAGGGTCAGAAGTATGGAAGTAATTTCCTTCATCTAAAAGGACATCGAAGTCATCACCTAAAGTAGTTCTTGAGCCTTGTTCTAAATCTACATCTAATATTAATCTAAACTCATCATCTAAATCATTAAAGTTTTTAACGTATACTCTAAAGCCTTGTATAAATTTACTCATACCTGCATCTGCTATAGCTGCAGAAGTTAGTATGACTTGTCCATCTGTTACATCTACAGTGTCAGCAAAGCTAGATATTTTAGATTCTTGCCCATCAACATAAACATAACTTATCCCTACAATATACTTACCTTCTGCCCATAAACCATCTGCTTCTCCACTTTGTGGGGTTACTGGTTCTACTGCCACCGTAATATCTTTTGTATTAGGGTCTCCTAAGTCGTGGTATCTATCTGAAGCGGTAGGGTCGTTAGGGTCTTTTGTTCCACTTGATAAAGCCGATATATCAGTAGTCATATCAGGCACTACTAACAAACTAGTAGTAGCGTGATATGCTGCAGCTGTACTTTCATACACACCAGTTCTTATAGGCAGTGGTACAAATGCTGTAGTGCTTGAGGTAGTATTTGCTTTACCTTGTACTCTCAATCCACCATTAGCATAATAGTATACAGGTTCTGTATTAGTAGGGTCATTACTATTTATGTCAAATTCTTCTGCCATAGTTTCTGTTGCATTACCTATAAATACTTCTCCACTTCTTTTAGTGTAAGCAATATATTGTCCAGCAGTAATACCTGATGATATATCTTCATCGGTTCTAAAGCTGAATAACCCTGCTCCCGATACGATGTTTCCACCAGTTGATACACTTATCTCAGTGCTACCTGCACCAAATGTATCTGCTTCAAACTTACCAGGTGTTTTAATTCTACCTACAGAACTGACATCTATGTTCTTAGCTTCTGCTAAGAATCCTTCAGGTAAGTCTTTCTGTGAGTCTTTGTTATTAACTCCACCATCGTATCGTTGTATTAGTATTCCTTCTTTTGCCATTATGCTTCCTTATTGTCCACATCCACATCCACATTCACAATTCATATCTCTCTCCTATTTTTTGTCTAATGCTTTTTTAACTTCAGCCCAAAGCTTATCATCTAATTTATTAGATGACTTAGATACTAGCCAGTCTCCTAAATGTGTTAGGATAGCTTTTATTAGTTTTTCTGTACCTAAAGTAGTAAGTACTTTGCTAATTATTACGTTCATTGTTATCTCCTGTTATTTGTTTATTAGTATATTAACCAATTTAATCCAACCTTCGATTCGTATGATTGTACGTCATACATCGAAAGAAATCTTCCTTCTAAAAATACTCCAAACTTATTAGTTAGCTTCCAACCATACACTAACCCAAGGTCATAGTCCATACCATTGTCTACTACATCATAGTTAAATGAATAGTCAGACATACCTTTAGTTACTGGGTAAGCTGTAACCCACATATGCAACCAGTTCTTAGGTGTGTACTTATAATAGTCTGCACCTACTGATAAACTTAGTTCGTTCTGGTATCCTAACTCTTTTGCATA
>TARA_R110001583_G_scaffold188966_1_pt1 | contig 22503 bp, 17 predicted proteins | sample TARA_R110001583 | Tara Oceans TARA_R110001583 (sample SAMEA4398432) | marine metagenome | biome: Polar Biome; feature: [MES] marine water layer (ENVO:01000295) within the mesopelagic zone...; material: water (ENVO:00002006), including particulate matter (ENVO:01000060) such... | reverse complement strand
AGCCATTAAAGATGCGCTGCCTAAAACCTATACGCGTTTTGATAACGACATTTTAAAAGGTTTACTTAAAAACTTCACCGCCATTGATTTTGGTTTAGGCTCAGACATATTTGGGCGTATTTACGAATACTTCCTTAATGAGTTTGCTAAAACAGAAGGCCAGGGTGGTGGTGAGTTCTTCATAATGCCATCTTTAATTTTACCCTACAAATACCACATTCATTTGGCTGCTTAAGTTGTTACCTTTATATTTAGCATTTACTACATAGTTTATTGTTGGATTTAGATGATATTAATTTTTAGTAAAATACATTCCCCTCATAATAAATAGTCTGCTAGTCCACCACAAATAGATCTTCTCTAGGAGATGAGTTTGTCAATTTCATCTGATCCAATATCAGTAAGTTATCTGATAAGGTGAATCGCAATGATCACTTCAAAGTTAGCTTAAATGAGATGGTTGCTGAACTATCATCCAGTTTATTATCGATAGCACTACATAAATTAGGATTCGTATTTGCGAATTTAACAACTCGCTTACTGATCTTTTGTACATCCTTTGAGTATCGGCAGAATAACCTTATAACGTTTTCAGTCGAATCAACTATCGCTCTCACGTCGTTCATCGAACCATCAATATTATAATGATCAGGGTTTTGCAATTGAAAAATGCCACGAGCTGAAAATTGCTCTGTGGCAAGCAGCTCAATTATATTCTCTAAACACTCACTTCCATTTAATTTGAGATATTGTTGGCAGTAGGGCATGCAGATTACTCTCAGTAAAGTTGTGAAAGGTGCTCAATTTAAGTACGACACCTATTTCCTAAAAACATAAATGTAGCGTTTTGATTCTACCTATTCTTTGAATCCCTCTTCTCTAATTACGGATGTAGCTATAAACCTTCCGTTAGAAAATATACCAATTTCTAGCCTACCTGAAGGTGATAATCTTCTTAGATGATTCGGCATATCTGGGTCAGGGCTATACAACACATTCCCACTAGTTAGCAGGCTCAAAGTTAATGTACCGCTTTGAGAATCTTTTTCGACTTCATCAGCCAACTTCATTACGTCAAAATTATCCATAGTCATAGATTGTTCCTATCAAAAGTTTACTTTGTAAAATAGGCACCTAAACACTTCGCTAAAACACAGGTTAAAAACAATTAAAGGTGATCCTCGTAAGCTGTCGAAAACCACCGATTTGTCGATTATTTGTTAAACTGAATTAGTACTCCCCCGTCATCACTGCCTCTTTTTGGGGGACAAATCTGTCCTCCTTCCTCCAGAAGTTTATCTACGACTTTCAACACAGACTGCTGCATTTTGGGGTTTACTTGAGTGTTGTTTACTAAGCCAAATAATGGGCAGTCATTCACTTTGCGAAAAAGAAAGGTTGGTTCATAACCAAGGTATTTAAATTGCTCGCCAATCCGCTTTGCAAATAACAGCATGTAATCAGCGAACCATTTTGATGAGTGAGCCTTTGTTTGGTCATCTTCATAAATTAATGAGTACATTTCACGGACCTCTATGAAGACTGTTTTATTTTTTACAGTATAGTATGCATATAGTTTTTGTTGAAAAAATGATGATTCCAGCCACAGATTTAATGGCCTGATTCTTAAAAAATGTAAGACATTCGCTGCACCATTGTCAGCATGGCTTATGATTAAAGCCAATTCCTCTGTAGTGCCATCTTCTAGATCAAAATTTAGCTGCAATGCGCTAATTTGATTATCTTCAATTCGTTTTAGGTTTTTATTTATAATGACATCTAAAAGACAGTTTGGAGGACATGTTGCTTCGTCAAAGAACTGTTTTAAAGGTTCAGAGTGAAGATCAAATAGCTTTTTCATGAAGATGTAATCGGCTTCAGGGAGAGAAAATAGGGGAAGTGACCATGTGCTGGGAATATATGTTTCTCCCGCACTTTTTGTTAAACAAGCCCAAGAGTTTTTGTCATAAATCTTTGCGACTATATCTTGCGATTGGCCTAAGTTGATGCTGGAATTTTTTGATATATGTTTGGCGTGAGCTTTAAAATCGTTTAGTGGCGGGTAAATAGACATCATTTCAATAATCTCCTTAAAACTTGTTTGCCCACACCTCAAGTCAAATGGTGATATTGAAAATATATAATCAATTAATTATAAAAACGCTACTTCCGCTTTGTATGTGTGGGATACGGGTCGCGTACAACCTGTATAAAATTTATAAGGTTGGTAAAAATTTGTCAATATATTATTTTTTTATTTTCTTGATGAAACGTGAACCCGCGAATTCAACTTCGACTAGGCAACTTTTTAAATTTCATTATTACTCGTTTAAATACATCTCAGCCATGTCATCGAGCTTGGCTTTAACTTCTTTCCAGTTGGGCATGACTTGCGTTAGAAGCTTCCAGAATCGCTCGCTGTGGTTGTGTTCAGCAATATGACAAAGTTCGTGAAGTATCACGTAGTCAATGCATTCCTTCGGCGCTTTTACTAAATGAGGGTTAAGCATTAAATTGCCTTTAGCTGAACAGCTTCCCCATTGGGTCTTCATTGCCATAACTCTAAAAGAAGGGATTCCTTCAACCCAACTTGCTTTGGTAAGCGCGTAATTTAAACGATCTTTGAAAATATATTTGGCACGGAAGGTGTACCAACCATCAAGTAAATATTTTACGGTGTCTTTTTGGACTTTAGTGGACGGATGTAACGATACGGTTAGCTTGCCTCTATTTAGTTTAACTTGAGAGGCATCACTTTGCTCTGTCAAAACTTTTAGTACATAACGTCTGCCCAAGTAAAACTGCGTTTCACCGCTTACATAGCGCTTAGGTAAAACGTAATCTTTTTGCTTCGAGAACTCTTCTATATTTTGCCAAATCCATCTGGCTCTTTTGAGCATTGCTTCATGAATCGTCTCACCAGTGGCATCATGTGGAACAGTTGCTACCACACGCTGATCAGGATGTACTTTTATCACTACCTTGCGAGCCTTAACGTTATCGCTTACAGATTTGCGAATAACATCATAATGAATCATGTCATTGCCGTACGAAAAAACACCTCGCTCACTTGTTTTAGTATGAATTTCAGCAGCAATTGAAGAATCACTCCCTACTAATGAACGCACCATAGTCATTGACCTCTGGATAAGCCAAGGCGTGTAATTTTAAGCACTTCCTCAATAAGCTTTTGAGCATTATCGATACCAACATCAGCAAATAACATGGGTAATAACTTCATGCTGATGGCATTCTCAATCTCAGAAGGGTTAATGGAATATTCTGCGACTGCGTTGTTAACCACTTCATCGATGTTAAAGGCAGTCGTTACCAACTTCTGGATATCGAGTGATTGTTCGGCCAAATAGTCATCGTCAAACAAGTGCTTGAACAAGCCAAAATAGGCTTGGGCATGCTTATTAAGCTTACCTGATTCATCAGTAAAATCGTTTGGAATATCAGCTACCTTACGCTCTATCACTTCTTGTTCAAAATCTGCAAACATGATGTATTGCTTCACTGGTGCATCAAACATCTCTTTGGTTTTCTCAATTGCTTTTTTAAGCAAGTTAGAAAAATATTCTTGCGCATAAGGATCATCAGCAAGGTCTTGTTCAATCATTTTAGTAACGCGACCAGTGATCTTGTCTGTTTGATTTCGAGCTTCATCATCACTCAGATCTTTCGGTTTTACGTCCTTGCCAAGATTGCCGACTAAATAAGCACCATCAGGCTCTTTTATTTCAATTCCTGCAATATGCTTATCTAATAAACCTCTTATATCCTCAGCATATTCATCATAGTTAACGGTTTCATTGGCATCTTCACGCACTTGCTTACGTAAATCTACAAAGCCCTTTAAGTCACGTTTGTACAAGTCTCGCTTATTGTCGAATGACTTATCTTCAAAGTAAGTTGCAGACTGTAAAGCAACCTTTATACAATTTGTGAATGCCGTTAGTGCAGCATAAAAATCGTCACGTTTTTTCAGGTTCGTATCGACGAGCTGGCCATCAACCTCATGGACTTTAGGCGCAAGTGCTTGGCGTAGCGCAGGGCCATCTTGTTTGTTTTTAACAGTGCCAAAAATAGCCCACAGGTCATTGTGTAAGCCCGGTAACTTTTTGTATTCCGTATCCATGCGGTTATACAAACCTTTAAGGTCATCAATATCAAAGCCACTTTGAGTTCGCTCGGCTAAATCTTGGTATTTCACAATGGTGGTATCAAGTTCTTTCAATATGCCACGGTAGTCAATTAAGTAACCGAATTGTTTTTTACTGTGTAAACGGTTTACACGAGCAATAGCTTGAATAAGGTTATGCTCTTTAAGTGGCTTGTCGATATACAAAACAGTGTTCTTCGGCTCGTCAAAGCCAGTTAACAGCTTATCGACAACAATCATGATGTCAGGCCCGTCATCACGGCTAAAATCTTCTATAATCGCTTTAGTGTAAGCTTTTTCATCCCCCCCATATATTGGGGCTACATTGTCTTTCCACCAGTTTTGAACAATGTCTTTGCTTTCTTGATCTACAACGTCTTGGCCTTCACGAGTATCAGGAGGCGACATCGCCACAACAGAAGTCACTAAGCCTATTTTATCTAGTGCTTTTTTATAGCGAATTGCTGACGCTTTAGAGTCACAGGCGAGTTGCCCTTTCAACCCTTGTTGCTTAAAGTTCTGAAAATGATCTGAAATGTCGTAGGCAATAAGCTCAATACGACCTTCGGTTTGGTAAATCTGACCTTTTTGAGAAAATTTTCGTTTTAAATCTGTTTTTTGTTTACTGCTGAGTTTGCTGGTGCTGCGCTCAAACCAAGCATCGATGGCTTTGTCATTTACATTTAATTCAGGAATGCGCTCTTCATATAACAACGGTGTAACGGTTTTATCTTCAACCGCTTGTTGCATGGTATATGAGTGGATGATCTTACCGAACTTGTTTTCAGTCTTGTCATCTTTTAGCAGTGGGGTGCCTGTAAAAGCAATAAATGCTGCTTTAGGCAATGTTTGCAGCATGCGAATATTGTTTTCACCGTTTTGGCTGCGATGCCCTTCATCCACTAAAACAATAATATTGGGGCTGTCGTTAAAACATTCTTTTTTCTTAATAGCAGAGCCAAACTTATTAATAATTGAAAAAATAACCCGTTCGTTACCTTTACCTATTTGCTCGGCTAAACGCTTACCAGATGTAGCCATTGCATCTTTTTTGTCTCTGTCAGTCAGTACGCCGCCAGAGGCAAAGGTTCGGCTAAGTTGGTCTTCTAAATCTACCCGGTCGGTGACGATGATCACGCGGCATTGCGCCAGCTCTTCAAGCCAAATCAGTGCTTTGGATAAGAACACCATAGTAAAAGACTTACCACTACCAGTAGTATGCCAAATAACACCACCTTCACGAGCACCCAATGCGTCGAAAGAACTGATACGTTCTATAAGCGCTTTAATGCCAAATACTTGCTGATAACGGGCGACTATCTTGCCTACCTTTTTATCAAAAATAGTAAATAGGCGAGTCATTTCTAATAATCGTTCTGGGCGCAATAAACTGATAATCAGTCTGTCTTGATCAGTTACCGTTAAACTTCCTGAAGCAATTAACGATATGTATTCGTTTTTGGCAGAAAGAACACGATGGTTAAACAAGCTAGCAATTTGTTGATCATTAAGTTTGCGGTTCTTTATCCGAATAAATTCAGCCTCAGGAATTAACTCTTCTTTCCATTTAGCCCAGAACTTTTCGGGCGTACCGCAGGTAGCGTATAACCCTTCATGCCCATTTATGGCAAGCAACAATTGGCTATAAGCAAATAGATGTGGAATTTCCTGCTGGCCTTGGTTGCGTATGCTTTGTCTAATGGCTTGTGAGTTGGTTGATTTACCTTCTTTGTTCGAATCAGGTCGTTTTGCCTCAATTACCACTAATGGTAATCCATTAATAAAACAAACAATATCGGGAATGCGCTTGCCAGTTCCTTCGGCATTTTGCACCACTAATTCCTCGGTAAAGTGGAACTGATTTTTTTCAATGGTGTGCCAGTCGATTAGTTGAATGGTAGGCGAGGCTTTCTTTCCATCAATAAATTCAGTCACACTCACACCATACATCATCGCGTTGTAGAGTTTTTCATTTGCAGCTTTAAGCCCTAAGTTCATCGCAGGGTTTAGCTCGTGCATGACTTTGTCAATCGCAGCATCGGTTAATTTGTGTTCTGTACCAGCATACGAAAATGTTTGTTTGGCTAAAAAAGCTCTCATGACAGGTATTAACACCACTTGGAGGGTGCTTTTATTTTCAGGTGTAAGAGGGTTACCACGTAAAGCTTCACATTCACTAGGCGGAATAAACTGATAGCCGAGATTAGTCAATAATGTTAGAGCAGGGATTTTAGCGCTAAATTCTTCTTGGAAATTTATGGTTGAAGTCATAAAGTAATCCTTTTACTCAAAAGCCATTATGTTTGCTGTTTCGAGAATTTGATTTATCGCCTCGTGCGAATCAGGGATATCGCCCATAAATCCATGATGTATGTACTTATTCCACTCTTCTTCTTGCTCTTTATTTGGAGTGTATTTGTCAGCATTTTTATTACAGTCTTTAGCGATGATAACCATTATCACTTCAAAAACTTCAGGTCTGTTTACTCCTTGTTCAAGCGTTGGGATATCTTCTACCCCTAAAAATTCACCTAATAAGCTAGCGTCAACATTTCCTTTTTTAAGCACAGTCAATAGCTCTGGTCGAAAACAAACTAACATAACACCGATTAATCGTAGACACGTATAGCCAACATATTGCTTTTCTATAAATCGCTCTGAATTGGAGAGGGTTTGTGCAATCTGGATATGTAAAATTAGAGTTTCTACTTCCCTGAGTGAAAGAGAATGGTATTGAATTAGACCCTCAATAGTTTTTTTAAATACCGCATTCTTTAAACAATCATCAGGCAAACACCTTTTTTCTTGTGCAAGTGTAAAAAAATGCTTTCTAGCAGCAAGGACAGGTGAATTAATATTTCTTTCAGAAAGAGAAGATAGTTCAAACCTGTATTTTATAAATTTATCTAAGTAACGTTGGGCATCAACTGCATGACCATAACAATGATTAACAGAGGCTTTTAATTGTTGAGTGTTTGTTATCAGTACAAAGCTAACACCTTCAACATCAAATGTGTGCTTTATAATCTCAAGCATATCAACAGCAAAGTTTGGTCTACATCGATCTAGCTCATCGACAAATAAAATAATCGGTTTAGTAGCAGCAATTTCTGCGAGAGCAGTTTGTAACGCTTTTAAGTTTTGATCTGCTTTTACATGATCTTTTAATACTGATTCAACCGTTGCATCGATGGCCTTGTCTGCGGTTTTCTGAATCTCTTTATCAAAATCATCTGCGACATCAGCCACGTCCTGCCTTAAAAGGTGTGAAACACCTGCTTTAGCAATTGTTTTTAAACCATAGCGCACAGCAGGCAGGGCTTTTTTCATAAAGCTTTGCTTACTCTCATCATCTGGTAAAATTTTAATGACTCCTGCTAGCACTGTCATTAACGGCTCATCAGCATGATCAGCTTTAAAAGCATCGATATAAATTAAGTGATGCGTTTCATTGTCACGCATTTGGTTTATGAGTTTATGGCAAAACTCTGTTTTACCTGTTCCCCAACTGCCATCGATAACCATCGGTGAAATATCTATGTCGGCTTGTAATAGCGAAATTACTTTTTCAGCAATGCTTTTACGCTTAAATTCGTCTCGTTCATCAAATGTTAATGCTGTGATATCCATATCTTTTAAATGACCTCAATTACATCAATTTTTATTCTATGCTTAACTATTACCAACAGAGTTAATGTTGGACTTTTGGTTGAAAATTCTTCTCGAAAATTGCCATTTAATTTCATCAACCTTTCCCTACTTTCTTAATGTCCATCCATCGCTGTCCTTGCACCGATATACCTAGCAGTTCAGACAACTGCTGTTTTTCTTTATAATCCACGGGAAATAAATATATGTGTTGAATTATCATTTCTTTCAAAATTCTCAAGCAGACTTCATTTCCACGAAGGCTTTTTACACAATCTGATATTTGACCAATATCAATAGATTTATTGAACTGAAGCTCAATGGCTTGTCTTATAAGATTAAACGCTGGAGTACCAGCACGCTTATCTACTTGTCTGTATACTTCTAAAGCATCCTTGGAGCCAATTGAGGACGCTATTTTCCTCGTAAACATATTAATAACGCCGTAGGTTAAATGCAGATATACGTGTTCAGCTTCTTTTTCTATTTCTTTATCAGACAAATTTGGATGCTCTGCCAACTGTGCAGATATTAGCTTCAGGATTTCATTTTTAGCGGCATCATTTATTTTGATGAAATAGTCCAAGAAACGTAGACCAGCACTTGCACTGACTCTCGCTAAATCTTCCATCGCTTGTCTTGTTAGCGTAGCGTGTCTGTTCCTTATTATCTGCCCAGCTACCTCCATCCCTTTAAATGTTTTATTTATGTTTGCCAGAATGTCCAGCGGTTCAGATTCTTCGATAGCGGCACTTCTTTCAAGTCGGTCAAGATTCTCATTCTGTTCATCTCTTTCTTTTTGAATTTCTCGCTGTTCAACTATGAGTTCTGGGATAGACTTCATAAAGTCGTCCATAAAGGACAGTTGTTTTCTGTCGAGCCTTGCCTCACTCTGTTGCTCAAAAAGCGTTTTTAGAACTGTTTTAATATTGTTTAAAACCCAAGGCTCTTTTGTATGATGAGTAATAAAGATTAATATGTTGGCAAAGTCTTCACGGTGAAGTTTTTTTAACAGCTCTTCAACTTGATCCCTAGTTTCTAGACTTTCACTATATGACTCTGCTATTTTTTTGCCCACAAAGAAGTAGTAGATATAAGGGTACTTAAAACCAACAGTGAGACCATTATCGTTTAGAATCGCATGTTCGATAAGCTTTTTTAATACTTTGTCTTTGTCGACTGATAAATAAATTTCGTTATATTTCTTAAAAAACCAATCAATTTGGGATGCGTTTGGTTCTGCCTGATCAGTAAATATTTTCCATGCAAACTCTGTTAGTACATTCAAATATTTATCAAAGTCTTGTTTACTAATATTTGCATTGTCAAATGATTGATAGATGAGTTGCTGATAACAGTGTCCAAAAGAGGTCAGTTCCAAATCAAGTTTAGAGTTTGCTTCAAACATTTGAAGAAGCATCAACACATAGATTGGTTTTGGCGGTACTATATTTTTTTTAATTACAGTGTTGAGGTTACTCTTTAAATCGTCACATTTTGCATATAATTCTTTTTCTTCAATGCTTTCTTCTACACCCAAAGCAATCCATTTTTGTACAAGCTCTTCTCTTTTTTTGTTGCCTAAACCTAATAATTCAACTCGTTCATGTTCATCAAGAGATGGAATATCTCCACTGACATAACTATAAGAACTATGGCACGTCACGAATGTAAATTGAGTTATTTGGTTAAGATCGTCTAAAAATGCAGCTTTGAATTTTTTATTAAGGCCAATTTCATCAACATTATCTACTAGTAATATAATTTCTTTGTGACTAAGGAAAGTATCGTAATCTAAATTTATATATTGAGAATCCAAACGCTTCTTGATCTCTTGTTCAACCGATGCTTTTTTTACTTCAGAAGCATTTATGTAGACGGGCAGGTAACCTTTCTTAAGTGAGCTGCTGTATATATATTTGAGTAAAGACGTTTTTCCTTGTTGCTCTTCGCCTGAAATAAGATAGTGGCCCATATGGTTTAACATATAGCTTGCACTTTTAATATTGACTAAGTCATTCGTGCTTTCAAGTTCGATATCAGGTACAACGAATATATCTTCGAGCAGAACCCTATTTACTCGTCTGTGAGTCAATACAATCTCAGTATCCGATAACCAATCTAGAGTTTTTTGTGAAGGGCCTGTTAATGTCTCAATTTCAGTTTGTACTTCGAGTTTAGGTTTAAACTCATTAATATGCTTTTTTACCGATTGCACAACGTTTAACCAAGCTTCATCGCGATCATCCCATCTTGTTATTGGCTTCGCATCCTTAGGTGCAGCTTGGAATTTCGAAAACTCACTCTCTGCCCAATCACATGGACGCACCACAATTGAAATAATCTCCGCTGTACCTTCTTTTTGTCGCTCCATGGCTCTTTTGACTTCAACATCAAAACAGTATTCTGATGCTAGAAAGCTCGGGCTTACAAGAAATATAATAATATCAGCAGACTCTAAGTTCTGGTCAATCTCGTTCTTCCATTCTTCGCTAACAAGAATCTTCCTATCATGCCAACATTCAACTACACCGTTTCTTTGCATCATCGATAAATGATCACCGAAATCTACTCTATGCTCTTCGTCACGATGTGAATAACTGATAAATACCTTTTTACTCATTATATTTCCTTAAATTGAGATTCTGCGTTTACCTGTTAACAACTGCTGCATCAGGGCCTTCTTTTCTTGTTTTAAGTCAGCCAATTGTTGTTCGAGTAGTTTTATTTCTTTGTCAGCGTTGATTAATACTGCTGCTATTTTTTGTTGTTCTTTCGAGCATGGTAGCCCAATAACAAGGTTTGAAAATATTGAAATCCAATGTCGCTGATGACCTCCAATGGGATGATTCAGCATTTGCATAGCTTCAAATATGTACTTTATAGAAACGCCTTCTTTCGCAACTAGAATTTTCATTGCGCTAGACTTTGCTTTAAATGGGAAGTCTACAAATTTACAAGCGGTAGTGAAGTCGTCAAATATAATTACTGGTAGGTTTTCACAGAATATGCCGAGGTCTTCATCTGTATAACCCAGTACAAAGGTTTTCCCCGCAGTTAATACTGGCGTTTTGTATTCATTTGAATAATTGGTAGAGGCAACTAAGTATGGGGTTGGTTGCTTATAATCTAATAAATGACCTAACTCGACTTTTTTCCATACTTTCTCAAACTTTTTACCTGAATCATCAAGCAAACGCTTTTTACCAGTGAGCAGTTGTTGCATTAGGGCTTTTTTCTGCTGTTTACTGTTTTTGATTAGGTGCTCAGTGGTGCTAATCGCTTTGTCCCAAGTGGATAGGATGTTGGCGATTTTGTGTTGTTGTGGAAGTGGTGGTATGTTTAGCGGAATAGACCTAATTGCTGGTAAGTTTAATCCAGCTTTTGCACCAGAATCATTAAGCCTGTTGATTCTGTGATTCATATCCTTAGAAGATAGAAGATAAGCAATGTATTTGCTATTCGATTTTTTGTCATCTAAACGGATTAGGGCTGTATGCTGATTTATGAAAGCTTCTCCTAAGTCATCATGAACCCATCCAATCTTCCCAAGTTCAGCCGTGATAGACATTAAAATGTCACCAGCTCTTAGCGAGGTTCTTTTACCATCTGATGATTTACTTTGTACATCGACATACTTCAAATCTGATAAATTAAGGTAGATATTCTCTCTTTGAAGATTAGTCATTCGTATGAATTTACTACCTTCGTCAGAGTAATACTTTGCCCAATCACGCGAGCCGCTAGTTACAGCAAGGCAAAGGTCATTAAGACGCATATGTTCCCACTCATTAGGCACCATAACCCAACTCCTTTAGGTAGCCTTCCATGTCTACTTCAAGTGTTTTAAGTACATTATAGAGCTTTACACGCTCAGTACGTACGGCTACTAAGTCAATTTCCGCCTCTTCTTCAAAGGTATCGACATAACGAGGAATATTGAGGTTAAAGTCGTTTTCTTTAACCTCATCAAAGCTGGCTAAATAGGCATATTTATCAACATTTTCACGAGTTTTGTATGCGTCGATGATTTTTTGAATGTTGTCTGGCGTTAACTGATTCTGATTTTTACCTGATTTAAACTCTCGGCTGGCATCAATAAACAATATTTTGTTGTCGGCTCTTTGTTTTTTGAAAATCAAAATAGCAGCAGGAATGCCCGTACCAAAAAACAATTTTTCAGGCAGGCCAATTACGGTATCAAGTAGATTTTCTTCAATCAATTGTTGACGTATTTTACCTTCAGATGATGCGCGGAATAACACGCCATGAGGCACAACTACGCCCATTCTGCCAGTATCAGGTTTTAAGGTTTCAATCATGTGGCTGATAAAGGCATAGTCACCTTTGGTTTTTGGTGGCACACCTCGGCGGAAGCGACCATATTGGTCATTACTAGCATCTTCATGCCCCCATTTGTCCAATGAGAACGGTGGGTTGCTTGTAACCACGGAATAGTGAAGCAATCCTTTACCGTCTTTATCTAATAGCAACGGGTTGCGAATGGTGTCGCCCCACTCGATACGGTGATTGTCTTCACCGTGCAGGAACATGTTCATTTTGGCTAGCGCCCAAGTAGATCCTATGGCTTCTTGGCCGAATAAAGCATATTTTTTTGAGCCTGAATTCTTACGTACCATCGCGCCACATTTTAATAGCAGTGATCCGCTACCTGCACATGGATCGCATATTTGGTCACCTTCAACTGGCTCTAATATTGTCGCGAGTAAATCTGAAACTTCTGGTGGGGTATAGAATTCACCAGCGGTGGCACCGCTGCCTGCGGCAAAGTGCTTAATCAGGAACTCGTAAGCATTACCTATAACATCTAAAGTGCCTACACGCTCTGTGCTTAGGTTGAGAATGTCTTTACCAAAATCTTCTAATAAGTGACGTAGTAAATCGTTTTTTTGCTTTTCTTGACCTAGTTTGTCGGTATTAAAGCTGATGTCTTGGAATACATTTTTAAGCTTGGTGCCGTTGGCTTCTTCTATTGCATGCAATGCTTGGTCAATCCGTTGCCCGTTACCCGCTTGGTGGCGCTGCTCGTATAGATCCCAAAAACTAGCCCCTTTAGGTAGCACAAAGCGCTGTTTAGACATCATCGCGTGAATAAGCTCAGGGTTATCGCCATGTTGCTCAACGAGCTTGTTATAGTCGTCTTTGTAAACATCTGAAATGTACTTTAAGAACAACATAGTAAGTACAAAGTCTTTATAGGTATCTGCGCTAATAACTCCCCTAAAGGTATCGCATGCAGCCCATACGGCTTTGTTAATATCATCCTGATTTATCTGACTTGTTGGCATAGTGGTGCAGTCCTTAGTTCTCTGTTTATTAGTTAATTTATTATAAAATTTGTTGGCTTAATTTTCCGTCAGTGCGTCGTCGGCAAGTGTCTCAAGTTGCTGTTGTCTGTTTACAATAAGCTGTTGTAATACTTTTTGCTCTTTCACACCGCATCTGTGTAAGGCCGTCAATTGGCGCTGCTTGTCTAATGACAGCACTCTTATAGGAGCCTGTTCAATAGTTTGCCTGCGTATGCTCAAATAATTTGAACCTTCAGCCGTTGCCTTAAAATATCGCTTTGCGGGTAGCTGATTTAATTGCCAGCAAATAAATTCAGGGGTCACCTTATCTCTAAAATCGGGCTTAATTCGCACCAAAAAGAAATGTGGCGAACACACTGTACGTTCGGGTAAACCTTCAACCAAAACAGAATAATGCTTGGCTCCTTTTGCTACAAAAAGTAGGTCACCTGTTAGCAGCCAATCTGGCTTTTTTTTATTTTTTAATATGGTTTTGATAATTTTATTTTGAACAATCTCGCCAGTAGCTTCCGTGTCCCTAACCTGCACCACATATACATCACCATCTTTTTCATCTGACTCGACACTACCCCGGAAAGGGTGGCCAGAACGAATATCTGCAATATCACACAGTTTTACATCATAGATACCAGTGTTCATTAGATTTTATAACCTTACGTGCCTCTTCATTTCTGTAATTTAGATAAACCCATTCAAATTAAGACGACTTTATATCGACTCAATATATACGGCTGGATCTAAGGGAAATTATATTGACGTAAATTTTATAACAGGTCAACAGTAAAATTGCAGTAATGAAATATTGCAAAAAAATTGACAGGGGCATGTTAGTTGGTATTATTGCAGTATTCAAATGGAGCAAATAAAAATGAATGGCAATTATCCAAAAGTTGTAAAGCAAACTGTGAATCTAGGTTCGCTTCCTTACTTTTCTAATGTTGATACTAATAAAAGTCGAGATCTGGAATTTCATCAAAACCATATTGTTGAGAAATTTCCAAGGGTGTTGTCTCTTAATCGTGTTCAAGATGCCCTAGAGATAAATTTATTCTTAGAGCACAGGTATAAAGGTCAATTTATGCCACCCAAAAGAGGGGGTACTAAAAACACTCTTGGTGGTGTTTCGCTTGTTACTTTGCAGTCTTTGGCAAATTCAATGTCGTTATTTTTACAGTGGGTAGAGAAACATAACGTTGACTGGCATGAAGTTTATGCTGTGAGCGGAAGCGATAAAGCTAAATACTGGCTGCCAGTTTATCGATACCGAAAGCATCTTATTGAACAGGTAGTCAAAAATAAAATAGATAGAGGTACTGGCAATCTTTACATAAATCATGTGCGTCAATTTTACGAATGGGCGCGAAAGCAACGTCGAATCGATAAATTGCCTTTCAAATATACAACGAAAGTTATACAGAAAAAACGCAATGACGGTAGTTTAGACTTATTGTTTACTGACTACGGTAGCGATAGAAAAGGGTTCACTGTAACCACCACTGATTTGCTGATCCCCAAAAAATACAAGCAAAAGAAAGCGGGTGATGCGAGCTTGTCACCCTATAGCCAAGTGGAGCTAAAGCTACTTTATTCAAGCAAAGCATTGAGTGAACTAGGGCCTAAATTAAGGGTTGACTTAGCCGTTCAATGTGGACTTAGGGCTGATGAAGTAGCCACTTTTAAAGCTAATCATGTTGTTGATCCCGCCCTAAGTGAGCAGTCTATTTATTATGTAGCCATTATAGGTAAATATGATAAAGAACGCACTATCATGGTTTCAAAGGGGTTAATGGCATCATTATGGGTTTATCGAAATGGTGAAGAGCATCAACACCGATTATCTAAGTGGCAATTAGCCCAAGGTGATTGCGATGATGCCTCCTTGTTCTTAAATCGCTCTGGCAGCTTTATGTCACCTAAATCAGTTGGCAATGTGATCTCTAAGGTACGAAAAGAGCTTAAGCCTTTCGGAAAGGTATTGAAACGAGATTTCCACGACTTGCGCTCAACATTTGCCACTAACCTTGCTGGTTTCTTGATCCACAAAAATTTACCCATTGGTTTTGTGCAATACAAATTAATGCAGTTGATGGGGCATGCGGACTTTTCAACGACCCAAAAGTACATCAATTTTGCACGTTCATTAACGTTTGATAAACAAATGGCTAGTTGGGTAGATAAATTATTCGGTGAGTTCGTTAGGCCACTTCAACAAGATGCTTTCAAGGCTGATCATAAAGGTGTCGCGAGTGCTTGATAAAAAACCAGATTTATTGCAGTTAGAAAAGCAATTATCGTTTCTAAGCCCCACTCAGAGCAGCAAGCAAGTGCAGTTGCATTTGAGACTACTCAACTTGCTGCTAGTCAAATACCCTGTGTTAAGTATCAGATTAAAAGCGATGTTCAATGATATACATGCATTATTGTTGGATGACTACTGGTTGAAGTTGGAAGTATGGGCGAACAAACTGAGTCATGCTGATGATGTAATGTTCAGGCGTTGCTTGTTCTTTTTCATAAATTGTATTGAACATTTCCCTAAAAAACCCAGTGCTATAACAGTTTTTGATACCAATATCGATTTATTGGATTGGTATCGAATGAATTTTCAACTTGGTCGTGAAATTCACAATGCCATTGAGTGCTGGAATAGAAATTCGTTACTTGCCAGAAGCACGACTAGGATGAAGACACAAGGAGCAATGCGATGCCTGCGACTGTTGTGTGAACGAAACCCAATAATCCGAGAAAAACTTTCTGAACATGGATTGAAATGGTTTAAGTCAGTAAATCATTTCAGAGAGGTTATTAAACAAAACCCTATAAATGATAAAACTCGACAGATGGAATCTTCATTATTTGGAGTACTAGAAGCTTATAAACCACATCGATTCAAAATCGTGAATATAACGATTAATCAAACAGAAATTGATGTTACGGATTTGGCGGAAGTCGACCCGGTTATTGTTGAGCAGCTACAAACACTTGCAAACTCATCAAAATTTAAAGGCGAATGGGAGCATAGTTTAGCTTCAATGACGTCACGTTTTAGTACATCTGTTAATAGTATTAAGGTGATTTTTTTATCGCAACCTAAGTTGATCGAGGGGAAAGGGCTTGAGAGTTTTAAATCAGCTAATTATTCGTTAATTAAGAAGGCTAAAGGACTTTTAAGAACATACCAGTTTAATGAGCTGTTACAGCTGTTAGAACAATACTTCGGGCATAAGATCCATCGGCATTATTATATCGATAATTTATTGTCATTCTATTTTGAGAAGCAGAAAAAATTTCGACTTATTGATTACACTGAAGTAGCTAAAAAATGTCCAGAAATCATGGATGAGATTGTTCAAATTCACCAGTCTGAGACTGAGCTTTTACCAGAAAAAAAGTATGGCATGGAATCCCTATATGGTCGCTTTAGTAAACTATATCGATTGTTGATTAATTATATCGAACCTAACTTTAAGACAGAGTTACAAGAGAAGGGTTTTCGATGTTTAGGTGATAAAAATAATCGTATTCAAAAAGCGGTATTTCAGCAATTACAAAGTGCCGTCAAAAGTAAAAATATGGGCGTGCGTTCGGGTACTTCTTATTTAGATGTCGTTCGCTGGATCATGGAAATTACAGATCAAACAGTTGTAGAAGCCTTTAAGATTTCATTCAAGCGACATCAAAAACATGCACGCAGATTGAGGGTTGAAGATCTATACACTGACGATGAACTAAAAGAGTTGGTGTTTTACATCGAAAAAGAGATTAAAGAAGCAAAGACAGACAAGCAATTGCTAGCATTATATTTTGCACGCATTCAAATGAAAAGCTGTTGGAATACATCACCAATGTCAGATATCGAATTAACTGACATTGCTGATGTGGCGCTGCCTACATCGAAAAAAAGCTTAACTGTACTGATACAAAAACCAAGAAAAGGTTATGACAGTGATACTTATTCACTAGATGGCCGCACCGTTAACAGTGTGATGCGAGACATACTGTATGTGCGAGATACGCTCACCAAAAATTATCGAAAACTAGGTGATAAGGATGTTCAGAATTATCTATTTATTACTAAAGAAAAAAAGCTTGTAACACGCATAGATGCCAAGAGTATCGTTGCTCTTATCAAAAGCATCTTAAACCGCAAGGGATGTAGCGTTGCATATAATTCAATGAGGATCAGAAAAAATGGAACTAACCATCTTTATCGTGAAGTTGCAAAACAAATGCGATCTTATGAGTCCGCTAAGCTCCATACGTTTGAAACTTTTATAAAACATTATCAACGAGTCAGCGAAACTAAAACTCAGCAAAACTTGCATTCGGCTGTTGAAGTGATGCAGAAATATTTTACGGGGCGAGAAATAGCCCCAGAAATAAAAGTACTCATGATCGATGATGGAAGCACCCAGAAAACACCTACGGGTGAATGTGATTCAGATGGAAACGATGCTGAAGCCGCTCAATACAGTAAAGAACATCGTCATTTAACGAGTAAAGATGAAAATGGTTGGTGTAGTGATTTTCTTGCCTGTGTTTGGTGTAAACACTTCAGAACCGTAGCTGATCCCGAGCATGTTTGGCAATTACTAAGCTACAGAGACTATGTGCTTGCTGATATGTCTGCCAGTGTTTCTGACATTGATAACAATGAATTTCAGCAAGAGGCTATTGATGTATTAAATCAACGAGTAAACGCAATATTGACCCAAGTTGAATTGAAAAATGCGGTTGCAGTTAAAAAAGGTAAAGAACTGATGAAAGAAAACGGTATGCACCCATTTTGGGCTTTTGCTGTCACTTCAGTTCAGAAAGTGGGAGATATTTTATGACCGGGATCGCCGATGCTGTTGAAGCATGCTTAGATATAGATGGACTAATTCGCGTAAAAGCTTACCAAAAGATTCAAGAACAGGATTTAGCTCCGTTGGTGCAATGGCAATACCTTCGTAAAAATAAGCGGCAAGAGACACTGTTTGGCGATGATTCATGGTATTCAGAGGGGAATAACCTATCTGTGACTTTTAATGGCATTGGATCGGAATATAAGTATCAATTGAAAGCTTTGACACTTGGTATGTATACACAGGGAAACGGACAAGGAATGGAGCCATTATCTTGGGCATCGATTCGAAGAAATATATCCAACCTAAAGCGATTGGTTATATGGCTGGAACAGTATGAAATTAATAGTTTTACAACTATAAATCAGGTTCCAGAATTAAAGTTACGTAATATTATTGTTGACTTGGTACGAGCTTCAAACTTACGAGAGCACCCCTCATTTGCGCGATCTTTGCTGACAGCTATTTACTGGCTAAAAATGTATGGTTTGGTGGAGCTGGACGCTTTTTTTGACTTAATGAATGAATACTTTATTCCTTTTACTTTTTTGGCGAAAGCGAGGAGAAATAAGCACTCTATAATACCAATACAAATTATGAAGCAGATACTGAAAACGAGTGAAACGCATATAGAAGAGGCCGAAAAGGTTTTCGATGATTGGTGTTTGCTACAGAACAAACTAAACGCAGCCATCCCAGAATTGCCAGCTTCAGACTTTAAAAAAACAACCTACGTGGACGGTTTAAATTCGGAGGAAAACGCTGAACTTGATAAGTGTTATAAGCAGATAAAAAACCTCAAACGTTACACTTTTGTTCTGGTTCTTGGCTATACAGGAATGAGATACAGCGAAGCAATGGAATTGACTGACGATTCTGCAATAGCGCTAAACGGCAAATATTACTTGAAGTCATTGTTATCTAAAACTACTGACGAAACACAAAGCTTAGAATGGGTGACAAACGAAGTTACCTACAGAGCTGTAAAACTTTTGGCAAAAGTATGCAAAATATATTGGCAACGGGCTGCTTTATTGCTTGAGCATCACGGTGATGCGCTGCCTATCAATCGAAAATTGAATTTGGAGTTTGGCCTTAAAAGTACAAATCTATTTGGTGTATCTCCACACAAAAAGTCCTGTGAGTTTTCCATCCATACTAAGCCAACTAAAAATGGATTCAATAACCTTAAAAAGATGTTTTCTCTGTGTTTAACTGAGAAGGATATTGAAGAGCTACAACGTATGGGGTGCAATTATCAATCCGTTAACTCCAATCATACAAAGTTTAAAAAAACTTACAGAAAAGGAGACTACTTTAATTTAACGGCTCATCAATTCCGTCATACGTTCGCGTGGTTTATCATTGCAAATCGTCTTGGCGATCTGGACGACATCAAATACCAATACAAACATCTAGAAAGTATGATGTCGCTTGTGTATAGCCAGCGAGGCTATGAGTCAATGGAGGAGTTAATCCACCTGACTGAAAGCTTTTCTGAGTTTATGATTTCTCAAGCAATGGAAGAAATGGTTAATGCAGCACAAGACGGAGCATTAGCCGGTAAGGGCGGGCAAAACTTTATGGTTAGGCTTACCGAAATATTGGGTGACGATCTTACTACAGGTAACACACCTCACTTTTCTAATATGGAAGAGTTGCTGACTTTTGCGGCAAAGCACACCAATAATTTTAGAGGCTTATCACACGGGTACTGCACCAAAGGTTCTGAATGTAAGGTGCGTAATGCTGCTGACCCCAGTCATTGTGTTTGGTGTGACAGTTACATTGCAACGCCAAGACACTTACCACACTGGATAGTTATTAAGAAACGGTGTGAAAAGCAGTTGACTGGATTCGAAAAACTGCCCTCAGAATTGAAGCAAAGGTTTAAGGCTTTTAGTGCTGCATTAAAAGACAACCTTGATGCTGCAAATATAATCATTGATCAGTTAACCATTAAAGTGAAGGAAGCTTAATATGAGCGAATCTGATGAGATCACAATGGTAGATAGAATTGATACAGCGTTGTCTGAAATGGCTGCCAATAATGAAAAAATTAATGTTAGCCAAGTTGCGAAACGACTAGGCATTTCAAACTCTGCGATCTATAAGTATAACCCTGAGAAAATCCCAGATATTCAGACAGCTCGAAATCGGCAGAAAAATAAATCAGAGTCTATTGCTGTTGGTACTGAAAATGAAAAGCTTAAGAAAGAAATTGAATCGCTAAAAACAATAAACGTTCAATATGAAGAGCTAGCTGACGACGTAAGAAGGCAGAACGAGTCATTATGGAAGCACATTCAGGAAGTTTACAATATGTATGATGAAATGTTAGCTGAACGAAATGGCTTTGCAGATCGACTTAAACATGGACTCTAATTTTTAAAAACTTTAATTAACAACCATGAGGTATTTACGATGAGTAAAAACACAAAGAAAACATCAAAAGGTGTCGCATCAAAGGCGGCTAAAACATTGACCGATCCTAATGCATCCAAGACTGCGAAGAAGTTAGCAGGTTCTGCACTATCGCAAAAAGGAACAAGCAAGCAAACGGGCGTTGATATGGAAGATTTTGCTTCAAAGGTATTGCAAAGCGATAAATACAGTAAAGACACAAAAGAGCTTGCAGGATCTGTGTTATCTCAATCCAATAAAAAGCGTTAGATTTAGTAACAAAACTGAATCATCCTCCCCCAATTTACTGCTAATTTCAGAGTAAATCCCTGAAAAACTGTTACCACTCTTCAAGTCAATAAATACGGGGTGGTAACAGTTTCTAATTTATCGAAAACGACATTATTTTCGCGCCATCAGCCTTAGTACGTTTGATTACTGAAATTATAGAACCCTATCACGGCAAGGTATTCGATGCGGCCTGTGGTAGCGGTGGTATGTTTGTCAGTTCTGCCGACTTTGTATCCAGTCACAATAAAAATGCCAGTGATGAACTATCCATTTTCGGACAAGAGAAAACCGGTGATACGGTACGTTTATCAAAAATGAACTTAGCGGTACATGGCTTACAAGGTGACATACGCGAAGGTAACTCATATTACGAAGACCCGTTTGATCTCGCCAAAGGTGAAATCATCGATGGTAAGCAATACGGTCAGTTTGACAGGGTCATGGCAAATCCTCCATTCAACGTTAACGAAATTCAAAAAGACCGTTTAGAAGGTGACAAACAACGTTTTCCTTATGGTATGCCCCGTACCGACAATGGCAACTATATCTGGATCCAGATGTTTTACGCTGCCCTTAACAAAACAGGGCGAGCAGGATTTGTTATGGCCAACTCAGCCAGTGATGCTCGTGGCTCAGAGCAGGACATACGTCAACAACTGATTGAAGATGATGGTGTTGATGTAATGGTGGCCATTTCAAGTAACTTTTTCTATACCGTAACCTTACCTTGTGCCTTATGGTTTTTAGATAAAAACAAACCTGTACATAACAAAGACAAAGTATTGTTTATTGATGCTCGCCACATTTTCCGTCAAGTGACTCGCTCAGTACGGGATTTTAGCAGTGAACAGCTTAACTTCATTGCAAATATAGTGCGCCTATACCGTGGGCAAGAGATCGATAATACTTACTTAGAAACACATCTTGATGAGGGCAATGATGGCCGCTATTCACTAGATGGTTTTTTCAAAAATGGCGAAGAAGACTTTGCCTATCAAGATATCGCTGGTCTGTGTAAAGTTGCAACTAAAGTAGAAATTATCGAGCAAGGTTACAGTTTAAATCCTGGTCGCTATGTTGGTGTAGTTGAAGGTGAACAACAGCATGATGAAGATTTTGCTATTAAGTTAACTGCGTTGCAAGAAGAGTTAGAAGTGTTAAATGCTGAAGCACATGAGTTAGAAATATCAATTTCAGAAAATGTTATGAAAGTGTTGGGGAGTGTTTGATGTTCGAACAAGTAACTCTCGAAGAACATATTTCAACCCAAAAAGGTTTTGCGTTTAAGAGCAAATGGTTTATTGAAAGCGGACGAAAAATAGTAAAAGTTAGTGACTTTACTGCTGATTCGATTAACGCAAACAACTTAGTGAATATATCAGAAGAGCTTGGAAATCAATATTCTCGATATAGTTTGTCAACTGGGGATGTTGTGATTCAAACAGTAGGTTCATGGCCATCGAATCCAGCGTCAGTTGTTGGTAAAACGATCAGAATCCCGAAGTCAGTTCATGGTGCTTTACTAAATCAAAATGCCGTGAAAATAATACCGAATAGAACGATGCATATTGGTTTTCTATTTTACTTGTTGCGTTGCGATGATTTTAAAGAGTACATAATTGGTACAGCACAAGGCGCTGCAAGCCAAGCGAGTATTACATTAGAATCTATAAAGCATTATAAGTTTTTTCTTCCTGATTTTAACGCACAAACAGCAATTGCTGAGTATTTAGAGAGGTACGACAACCTAATCGAAAACAACAACCGCCGTATTGCTATTTTAGAAGACATGGCGCAATCCCTTTACCGCGAATGGTTT
>TARA_R110001583_G_scaffold111032_2_pt1 | contig 22516 bp, 19 predicted proteins | sample TARA_R110001583 | Tara Oceans TARA_R110001583 (sample SAMEA4398432) | marine metagenome | biome: Polar Biome; feature: [MES] marine water layer (ENVO:01000295) within the mesopelagic zone...; material: water (ENVO:00002006), including particulate matter (ENVO:01000060) such... | reverse complement strand
TAGTAGTAAATAATAGTAACTATTTACTACTAGAAATTTTAACATTTTAAAAGCTGCTAACAAGCTTATTTACAGTGTGTAAAAAAAATTTACAAATCGGCTTCTAGTTTTTTGATTAGGGAAAATTTTAATTTGTCAAGGAATTTTGTAGGGTCTTTTTTTCTTGACTTAATTTGAGCATACGTATTATAAATATTTCCTAAATCTACACCAAAAAGTTCTTTACAACCTTCAGCTATTTTTTTCATATCTACATTTCCATTTTTTATAGCACCAAAAGCAATTAAAGAAATTACTAATTCTGCTAATTCTGTTTTTGAAGCCGTCCAAGGTAGGTCAGCTAAAATTTTAGGTTTTACCTCCTCAACTTTAATTTTAATATTTTTAGCTTCAAGAGTTTCTAATTCTTTGGCGTAAAATTTTGTGAGTAAATCTTGACAAATTATTTGTGAAACTACATAGTCGTGACTTGTTGAAAAGTCAGGATCGTCATAATGATAGGTTTCAATGAATAAATCTAATTGATTATTCCTTCTCAAAAAGTAGAGCTGGTCAAGGTTTTCTTCAGCAAGTCTGTAGTATTTAACAAAAACTAAATGTTTGTTTTTTTTAACGTCTAATTTTTTAAACTCTCTGTGTATGTAGTTTTCTTGTTTTAATATTCCAATAGGTGGATATTTCAATAAATAATTATTTAAGTTGATATAAAAATTAAGTCTGCCTTGAACATAAGGCTTTTGATGTTTAAAGAAATTGATTTCACTTTTGATATTTTTGAAATCGTTTCTTCTAACTTCTAATCTTAGTTGCTGTAAACAACTTTTAGTAATTTTAATATTCTCTTTTAGTTTATTAAGCTTGTTGAGGTTAGATCGATTTACTTCATAAATTCTTTTATCGAAATTATCGATAATAGTGGCAATTATTTTCATAGAGGAGTTCTTATTTTACTTTTTCAAGTTGCTAAAAGTAATAAAAAAACACTTAATATTTTCCTTGTGAAATAATTAATCTGAACCTGTTGATTTACTTTTAGTTAGCTGATTTTTTTCTTTATTTATGTTTAATATTAGCTTTAATGCATTCATATCATCACTTACTTTACGGTCTAAAATTTTTGCATAGTGCTGTGTAGTTTTTAAAGATTTATGACCTAACATTTTGCTAACTGATTCTATTGGAACTCCGTTTGTTAGAGTCACCGTGGTTGCAAATGTATGACGCGCCAAGTGAAAAGTTAGGTTTTTATTGATTTCACATAAATCAGCAATTTCTTTTAAGTAAGCATTCGTTTTTTGATTGCTTAATACTGGAAGTAATTTTACCCCATTCAAAACATCAGGATGTTCAGCATATTTTTCCAAAATTGCTGCAGCAGTTGGTAATATAGGGATGTTACTTCTTGTATCTGTTTTAGTACGTTTTGTTTTAATCCAACGTTCGCCATCAATACCAATTACAATATCATTTTCATTCAATTTTTTAACATCAGCATAAGCTAAACCTGTGAAACAGCAGAAAATGAAGATGTCTTTTACCTGGTCCAAACGTGTAGTGTGTAATTCTTTTTTAACCATTTTTTGAATTTCTTCTTCAGTTAAAAATTCTCTATCAACTATTTTTAATTTACCTTTCCAATTGAAGAATGGATCCTTGTTTATCCAGTCGTTTGCAAAAGCAATACGAATTATTTTTTTGAAGTTGGTTATGTATTTAATAGTAGTATTATGACTACAATTTCTAACAGTTTTAAGGTAGTATTCAAACCCAGTAATAAATTTATGATCGACCTCTTTTACTGGAATGTCTTCAAGTAAATATTCTAACTTTATAAAATCTTTTACGTGCATTTTAGCTGTTTTATATCTTTCAGCTGTTCCTGGAGCAAAATCTTTACCTACAAGGCTTATTACTTGTTTGTTATGCTCTTCAAAAATGACTAACAGCATTTTAACTGTTTCGTTTTTTCCTAAATAGTAGTTTTTAATCTTTTCAGAAGAGTAGGGGATGTCATTCTCAATAAAATTTTGATGTATTTTGTACAGTTTATTTTGAACCAAGTCAATGTATTGATTCACTTTTTTAGATTCTTCTGAATGTCCTTTTGCTCTTCCAACTTCAGAGCTCCATTTGTTAATATCTATTTTTCTTCTAATACTAAGCTCTGAACGTGCACCGTTTACTGTGATTCTGAAATAAATGTTAGCCTTGCCATTTTTATCGGCTTTACTTTTTTTTATATAAAAAAGTAGGGAGAAAGAATTTTTCATAGGTGTCTGCAATTTTTGTAGTATAAATTTACAAAAAATAAATTAATCTACCTATATAAAACCCGTTAAAATCATAGGGTTTGGTGCTATTCGGTGTCAGTTGTTGGTTATGAAAAAGTGACACCTATCTAGCCCCTTTTTGTTTGATTTTATTTGATATTCTTTGAGGTGTCACTAAAATTAAAAAGCCCATAAACGTAATGTTTATGGGCTTTTGGTGAGATTTGTTAATCTCTTAGCGGAGAATGAGGGATTCGAACCCCCGGAGGTGTGACCCTCAACAGTTTTCAAGACTGCCGCATTCGACCACTCTGCCAATTCTCCATTAGCGAGTGCAAATATAAAACGCTTTTTTGTTTTGCTCAAACTTTTTTGTAGTTATTTTTAATAAATTTTCTATTACTTTTGACCTTCAAATATTTAGATGAATCCAATAGTAGAAATTCTCGTTTTAGTTTGTGTAGGTTTTGTAGCGGGATGCATAAATACACTTGCAGGAGGTGGGTCGCTTTTAACGCTTCCAATACTTATTTTTTTAGGTTTACCCCCAAATGTGGCTAATGGAACGAATAGAATAGCTATTTTGTTTCAAAATATATTCACCACAGCTGGATTTAAAAGTAAAGGAATAATAACATTTCCTTTTAGTATTTATTTAGGAACATCTGCTTTATTAGGGTCTATTATTGGTGCTCAAATAGCTGTTGATATTAAAGGTGAAACATTTAATAAGATTTTGGCTATTATTATGATAATTGTAGTTGTTTATATGATTTTTCAATCGAAAAGTAAACAACAGAATCGAATTGAAAAAACAACAGGAAAACATTTATGGATTAGTATTGTTTTGTTCTTTTTTGTTGGGGTTTATGGTGGGTTTATTCAGGCAGGTGTGGGCTTTATTATGTTATTAATTTTATCTTCAGTAAGTAATTTGTCGTTGGTAAAAAGTAATGCAATAAAGGTAACGGTCGCTTTAATTTATACGGTTTCAGCAGTTGCTGTGTTTGCTTATAATGATAAAATAAATTGGAAAGTTGGATTAACCTTAGCTATTGGAAATTCTGTAGGAGGTTGGTTAGCTAGTAGATGGTCTGTTAAAAAGGGGGATGGTATTATTCGTAAATTTTTAGTTGTTATGATTCTAATTATCGCAATAAAACTCTGGTTTTTTTAATTTATTTCAAGGAATAAATGAACCTTCTATTAAATTCTTTTTTTACATTTGTGTTTAAATTATTTTTATGGCTAATTCATTCGGAAAATTATATACCTTAACTACATTTGGAGAATCTCATGGTGAAGCAATAGGAGGTGTGATTGATGGTTGCCCGGCTGGAATTGAACTGAATTTTGAAACTATTCAAAATGAATTAGATAGAAGGAAACCAGGACAATCTAAAATTGTAACTCAGCGAAAAGAACCAGATGAGGTTCAGTTTTTATCTGGGATTTTTGAAGGGAAAACTACTGGAGCGTCTATTGGTTTTATTATAAAAAATGTACACCAGCGTTCTAATGATTATTCACATATAAAAGATTCGTATCGTCCTTCTCACGCAGATTATACGTATGATAAAAAGTATGGGAATAGAGATTATAGAGGTGGAGGAAGAACTTCAGCACGTGAAACGGCCAATTGGGTTGTTGGAGGAGCTGTTGCAAAACAAACAATATCTTCAATAAAAATTAATGCGTTTACTTCTTCTGTAGGTGAAATTTTTATGGAAAAACCATATCAAGATGTTGATTTTAGTAAAATTGAAAGTAATATAGTTCGTTGTCCAGATCCAGTATCCGCAGAAAAAATGATTGAACGAATTAATGAAATAAAAAAGCAGGGAGATACAATTGGAGGAACTGTAACTTGTGTTATTCAAAATGTTCCTGTTGGTTTTGGTGAACCTATTTTTGATAAATTGCACGCTCAATTGGGAAAAGCAATGTTGTCTATTAACGCTGTAAAAGGGTTTGAATATGGGAGTGGATTTTGTGGTGCTAAAATGAAAGGAAGTGAGCATAATGATATTTTTAATGCAGATGGAAGTACCAAAACAAATCTTTCTGGTGGAATTCAAGGTGGAATAAGTAACGGAATGGATATTTATTTTAGAGTTGCTTTTAAACCTGTAGCTACTATTATGCAAGCGCAAGAAACTATTGATAAAGATGGCAACATTGTTGAAATGATTGGTAAAGGTCGTCATGATCCTTGTGTAGTTCCAAGAGCAGTGCCAATTGTTGAAGCATTAGCAGCAATGGTTTTAGCTGATTTCATGTTACTAAATATTAAAAGTTAGTTTTTTAAACAATTACCTTTTAACGGATATTTTTAAAAGTGCTTCAATTTTGAACTCTTATTACAATATAGCATTTCAAAAGCTCCATTTTAGGAGCTTTTTTTATTCTCTATCGGGTTTAATACCTCGAGGCTTGCCTTGTACGAAAAAAACAGTAATCTTTGAGCATGAGCTCAAGTATTGACATCCATAAGCGTCACAATGTTTCACTTCTTTTGTATCATCTAGTATGTTCAACAAAGTATAGACGATTTGTTCTAAGTCCAAAAGTGGATAGGATTTTAAAAAAGACGTGTTTAGATATTCAATATAGGTACGAAATGCATTTTTTAGAAATAGGAACAGACAAGAATCATGTACATTTTTTAATTCAGAGAGTTCCAACTTACAGTCCTACAAAAATTGCTAGGACAATAAAAAGCATCACAGCACGAGAGATATTTTCAAAAGCACCAGGTGTAAAACGTGCCTTATGGGGCGGTTCATTCTGGGGAAGTGGCTTTTATGTTAATACAGTTGGTCGTCATGGTAATGAAAAAATTATAGCGGCACATGTAAAGAATTAAGGACTAGAAGATGAGTATGAAGTTCTACATAAAAATTCACAGCTGAATTTATTCTAATAATAATGCCCAGTGGGCTTGCCCCGGGGATTATTTATGGCTTTAACTACTGCAAAATATATTGTTTAATAAATTTCAACACAAATTAAACAAAATAAATATTATTTTTGTTTGATGTATTTATATATTTGTCAAACAAAAAAAAGAAAAACTACTATATTATGAAAACAATTATGAACAAAAAATCAGTATTTAAAAGAATTATTTTAGTGTTACTTGTAATAGGAGTAACCATATCATGTAATGATGAGAATGATGATGTTGTTGTTGTGCAAGATCCGTTAAATATTACGTAAACTGCAATTGCTTCATCAGATTTAAGTAATTTGGTAGCTGCACTTATAGCAGCCGATGGAGATTTAGTAAGCGTGTTAAATGGAACTGGACCTTTTACTGTATTAGCACCTACAAACCTGGCTTTTCAAAATTTTTTAACAGCAAAAGGATTTGCTTCTTTAGATGATGTGCCTAAAAGTGTACTAAGTCAAATACTTTTAAACCATGTAATTTCAGGAACTGTTAAAGCTACAGATTTGATTTCCGCTGGGGCCGGTTATGCAAAAACCAATGCAAATGGTGCAGGAGGACAAAAATTAGATTTGTTTTTTGACACTTCAAATTGAGTTAAATTTAATGGAGTTGCGACAGTTACAACTGTTAATATAGAGGCGTCAAATGGAGTGATACATGTAATAGATGCTGTAATTGATTTGCCTACAATTGTTACTCACGCAATTGCGAATCCCAATTTATCTAGTTTAGTTAGTGCTTTAACTTCTAATGGAAATACAACTTTTACAGATTTATTGTCTTCAGCTGGTGATTTCACAGTTTTTGCGCCGTTAAACACAGGTTTTACGTCATTTACAAATCCTAGAAAGAATGAATTAAATTCAATTTTATCAAATCATGTAATAGTTAGTTCAACAGCTTTATCTAGTGGTTTGGAAAATGGGTATGCAAATACTGCTGCTACGTTTAATGATACAGACAATAATTTAAGTATTTCTATTAACACAGATAATAGTGTTGTAACCTTAAATGGTGTTTCTAAAGTTGAAGCGGCTGATATAATTGCAACTAACGGTGTTATTCATATAGTAGATAAGGTAATAGATTTACCAACAGTTGTAGATTTTGCTATTGCAGATCCAATCTTTTCAACCTTAGTTTCTGCACTAACAAGAAGTGATTTAACGTTTGATTTTGTTTCTACACTTTCAACCCCAATTGGTACTTCACCTGCGCCATTTACGGTTTTTGCCCCAACTAATACGGCTTTTTTAGATTTATTAACTGAGTTAAATGTTAGCGCATTAGGTGATATTAATGAGCCAACATTAAAAGCAACTTTAAATCACCATGCAGTCGCTGCAAATGTTAGATCTGCAGCTTTAACAGATGCTAATAATAGAATTAGTAAAATTGTTGCTGTTGATGTTCAAGCTAATAATGGTGTTATTCATGTAATTGATAAAGTGATTTTATCTAATTTGAATTAAAAATTAATGAATCAGCAGAAAAAACAATCGAAAGGTTGTTTTTTTTTGCTGATTTTTTTAATAACTCAAAGAGTTAATCTATATTTGTTTAATTAAAAAAACAATATCTTGAACAATATAAAAACAGAATTCACAATTAAAGATCTTGAAAATTTTTCAGGAATTAAAGCTCATACAATCCGTATTTGGGAAAAGAGGTACAATTTATTTGAGCCTAATAGGACAGATTCAAACATACGATATTATGATATTGAAAGTTTACAAAAAATATTGAATATCTCCTTATTAAATAATAACGGCCTAAAAATATCAAAAATTGCTGCGTTGTCTGAAAAAGGATTGGAGCAGCAGGTTAAAGAGTTAATTTTTAAAGATGGTTTTGAAAACCAGGCTGCAAATTCTTTGAAATTGGCTATGTTAAATTTTGATGAAAGTTTATTCAATAAAACATATAATAGTTTAATACAGCAATTTAATTTTAGAACTATTTTCACTAAAATATTTATGCCATTTTTGAATGAAATTGGTGTTTTATGGCAGATAAACACTATAACACCAGCTCATGAACATTTTATTGCCAATTTAATAAAGCAAAAAATTCATATCAATATTGAAAAACTTCAGGTTTCACAATCTAAAGAAGAAGCACAAAAGTATGTATTGTATTTACCTTTAAATGAAATTCATGAACTTGGGTTGTTGTACTTACATTTTGAGTTATTATTTCACGGTCATGATTCTATTTATTTAGGGCAAAGTGTGCCTGTTGATAATTTAAATGATCTTCAAAAAGTGTATGATAACATTTGTTTTGTTACGTATTTAACTGTTGAGCCTTCAAAAGAATCTATTGAAAATTATTTAGAAGAAGTCAATTCAAAAGTCTTAAAAAACAGTAACGATATTTTATGGGTTTTAGGTGCTAAAACGGCTTTATTAGATGAAAATTTAGTTGATCTATCTCAAATGAAAGTGTTTAAGTCTCCGTTAGAATTGTTAAATATTTTATAATTTTTTTTAAATAATTTGTTTTTGTTTAATACGTTTGTATATTTGTTAAACAAAATGAAAGAAAAAATAATTATAATAGGCTCAGGATTCTCATCATTATCAGCTTCGTGCTATTTAGCAAAAGAAGGTTATGATGTTACAATTCTTGAAAAAAATGAAAGTGTAGGAGGAAGAGCTCGTGTACTTCAAAAAGATGGTTTCAAATTTGATATTGGTCCAACGTGGTATTGGATGCCTGATGTTTTTGAAAAATTCTTTGCAGACTTTAATGAAAAGCCAAGCGATTTCTACGATTTAGAAAAATTAGCACCCGCATATCAGGTGTATTTTGATGTGTTAAACTCTATAACTATTTCAGATAAGTTAGAAGAAATTTATGCTGTTTTTGAGAAAGAGGAAAAGGGAAGCTCGGTTTATTTAAAGAAATTTTTAAAAGCGGCAAAATTCAATTATGAAATTGCGGTTAATAATATGGTATACAAGCCAGGAAATTCTATAACAGAATTAATCACTTTTGATACCATTAAAAATGTAAATCAGTTTTTTAAAAGTATCAGTACCGAAGTTAGAGCCAATATTAAAAGTAAAAAGCTAATTCAAATTTTAGAATTTCCTGTATTATTTTTAGGTGCAAAACCCTCAAATACTCCTAGTTTTTACAGTTTTATGAACTATGCCGATTTTGGTTTAGGAACATGGCATCCAAAAGGTGGAATGTTTGAAGTTGTTAAAGGTTTTGTGTCATTAGCAACTGAGTTAGGTGTTACCATAAAAACGAATCAAAATGTTGAAAAAATTGTTGTAGAAAATGGTAATGCAATAGGAGTTAAAGTTAATGGTGAATTTTTAGAAGCTGATATTGTTATTAGTGGTGCAGATTATCATCATTCTGAAACATTGTTAGATAAAAAATATCGCAAGTATTCTGAAAACTATTGGTCAACCAAAACTTTTGCGCCATCTTCATTGCTATTCTACATTGGTTTCAATAAAAAAATAAAAAACATTTCACATCATACGTTGTTTTTCGATACAGATTTTGATGTGCATGCAATAGATATATATGATACGCCAAAATGGCCAAAGGAGCCGCTTTTTTATGCAAGTTTTCCAAGTGTAACCGATAATAGTTTTGCCCCTATTGGTAAGGAAGCGGCTATTTTTTTAATTCCAATTGCTCCAGGAATTGAAGATACTCCAGAAATTAGAGAGCATTATTTTATGAAAATTATGGAGCGATTAGAAAAATTGACAAATCAAAAAGTTAGTGATTCAATTCTCTTTAAGAAATCTTATTGTGTAAACGATTTTATTACAGATTATAATTCATACAAAGGAAATGCATATGGATTGGCAAATACCTTAACACAAACAGCATTCTTGCGTCCGAAAATAAAAAGTGATAAAGTTAATAACCTGTTTTTCACTGGGCAATTAACCGTTCCAGGACCTGGCGTACCACCATCCATAATTTCAGGAAAAATTGTTTCACAAACAGTGCTGAAAAATGCTACTACTAAAAATAAATCAATCAAAAAAAATTATGAAACAACTATTTGATCAAACCGGATTTGCCTGTAGTAAATTGGTTACAAAAAAATATAGTACTTCATTTTCACTAGCAGTAAAAATGCTTGCTCCTAAAATTAGAGAAGATATTTATAGTATTTATGCTTTTGTAAGGTTGGCGGATGAAATTGTAGATTCTTTTCATGGATATGAAAAAGAAAAATTATTGAATGAGTTTGAACAAGACTATTACAAAGGTTACACAGCTAACATAAGTTTAAATCCTATTTTGAATAGTTTTCAGCTTACAGTTAAAAAACACAAAATTACAGACGATTTAATTCAGGATTTTTTAACAAGTATGAAGCTTGATTTAAATAAAAATGACTATGAAACAAAAGCAGAATATGATAAATATATTTATGGTTCGGCTGATGTTGTTGGTTTAATGTGTTTGAAGGTTTTTGTTAATGGTGATATAGAAAGATATGAACATTTAAAAAGTTACGCAATGCGTTTGGGTTCTGCATTTCAAAAAGTGAATTTTTTAAGAGATTTAAAAGATGATTATGAAGTGTTAAATCGTTCTTATTTTCCGGGAATAGATTTGGAAAAATTGGATGTTTCAGCAAAAAATAAAATTATAAATGAAATTGAAGAAGATTTTTCAGAAGCATTTAAGGGAATAAAAATGTTGCCTCTTGAAGCTAAATTTGGAGTTTATACAGCTTATATTTATTATAGAAGATTGCTAAAAAAGCTGAAAAGAACACCTTCAGAAAAAATTATGAACACAAGAATAAGAGTTTCAAACCCAATTAAAATCAGTTTGCTGGCTAAATCTTTTGTGGTGTATAAACTAAATTTATTGTAGATTTATTAAATGAAATTAGTTGTTCTTTTACTATTTATTGCTATTGGTAATTCAATTTCTGAAGTTGAGGAGGTGCGAAATACATTTCCTAAAATTACTTCTATAGAACAGGTAAACTACTTTATAAAACTTTTAGAGGAAAACGAAACGGTAGAAGCAAAAAGTTATACAGCGGTTATGTTTTTTATGAAATCTAAACTTGTAAAATTCCCTTTAACTAAATATAAATATTTTAAAAAAGGAAAAAAACAATTAGATAGTTTGATAAATAGCAACAAAAACAATGTTGAAATTAGATATTTAAGGTTTTTACTTCAAAGTGAAATGCCTAAATTTTTAGGATATCACAGAAATATTGAAAATGATTATTTGTTAATTATTAATGGTATAGAATCAAGTAATTTAAAAAGAGATTTTAAAATCAAAATACTAAATAATATGTTGTTAGTTAGTGCTTTAAGTAGTGAAAAATTAGAACAAATTAAACAAAAATTAAATAGAATACACTGATGTTTATACTTATTACAATTGTTACATTTTTACTTATGGAAGGCGTAACTTGGCTTACACATAAATATGTAATGCACGGTTTAATGTGGTATTTTCATGAAGATCATCATCAGCCAAAATATCAAAATTGGTTTGAAAGAAACGATGTTTTTTTTGTGGTATTTGCCATACCAAGTATTTTATTGTTTTATTTCGGATTTCAAGATGGATTAAATTTTCTGTTTTTTATTGGATTAGGAATATTTTTTTACGGACTTGCTTACTTTTTGGTACACGATGTTTTAATACATAAGCGTTTTTATTGGTTTAATAAAACCAATAATAAATATTTAATTGGATTGAGGAAAGCGCATAAAGTGCATCATAAACACTTAGGAAAAGAGGATGGCGAATGTTTTGGAATGTTATTTGTGCCTTTTAAATATTTTAAGGTATAATGTATTTATATCTAGCTCTAAATATTACCAGTTTTTCAATACCTTTTTTATACAGTTTTGAAAAAAAAATGAATTACATCCAATATTGGAAATCGGTTTTTTTAGCAATATTTTTAGTGTCAATTCCTTTTTTAATTTGGGATGTCCTATTTACTCAAAACGGTGTTTGGGGGTTCAATCCTCAATATCATTTAAACCAACTTATTTTTGGATTACCGATAGAAGAAATTTTGTTTTTCATTTGCATACCATATGCAAGTATTTTTACGCATTATGCAATTGGTTATTTTTTTCCAAATCTTCAGTTATCTAAAAAACTTACAAACTATATATCTATAGTTTTGTTTTTAGTAGCAACTATTGTCCTAATTTTTAATACAGATAAATGGTATACGTTTATAAATCTACTTGTTTTTGTGGGTTTGTTGGCTTATTCATTAATTACTAAAAACACTGTATTACAAAAATTCTACATTACATTTTTGGTGATATTGATTCCGTTTTTTATTGTAAACGGAATTTTAACAGGAAGTTTTATTCACCAGGAAGTTGTTTGGTATAATAACAGCGAAAATTTAGGAATTCGTTTATTTACTGTACCCATAGAAGATGCTTTTTATGCGTTTAGCATGCTTTTTGCCAATTTAATTTTAATTGAAAAGTTTAAAAAAGTATTCAATTAATTGAAGTTTATGAAGAAAAATGAAATTGCGATTTTTTGGTTCAGAAGAGATTTGAGATTGCATGATAATTGCGGATTGTATTATGCCCTGCGGTCTGGTTACAAAGTGTTGCCAATTTTTATTTTTGACGAAGAAATTCTAAGTGAACTTCCAAAAAATGATGCGAGAGTTTCTTTCATTTATGAAACTTTAAATACTATAAATAAAGAATTGCTAAAAATAGGTAGCACAATAAAAATTGAAAAAGGAAACGTTTTTGAAGTTTGGAAAAACCTTTTGGAAAAGTACGCAATAAAGGAAGTATATATAAATAAAGATTATGAGCCTTATGCTATTAAAAGAGAGGGAAAATTAAAATTATTTTTAAATGAAAAAGGAGTAGCGTTTAAATCATTTAAAGATCAAGTTATTTTTGAAGAATCTGAAATTGTAAAAAATGATGGTTTGCCATATACCGTTTATACTCCATATAAAAATAAATGGTTGCAGAAATATCATAGTGTTAAAATTCAAAAATTTCCTTCTGAAGCATTAAAAGATAACTTTTTAAAAGCTACATTTATATTTCCAAACTTGTCTGATATTGGTTTTGTTAAATCTTCAATAAAAGTTAAGCCAATAAATGATTCGCGTATTTCAAATTATGTAAACACCAGAGATGTTCCTTCAGTAGAAACATCAAATCTGTCAGTTTACTTGCGTTTTGGGTTAATAAGTGTTAGAAAGATAGTTGATTTTACAATTAAAGAAGATCCTACATTTACAAGCGAGTTAATTTGGCGTGAGTTTTTTATGCAAATTCTCTATCATTTTCCAAAAGTTGTTAATGAAAATTTTAAATCGAAATATAATTTTATTCAATGGAGAAATAATGAAGCTGAATTTAAATTATGGTGTGAAGGTAAAACCGGATATCCAATTGTTGATGCAGGAATGAAACAATTAAATGAAACTGGTTATATGCATAACAGAGTTAGAATGATTACAGCTAGTTTTTTAAACAAGCATTTGTTAATTGACTGGCGTTGGGGAGAAGCCTATTTTGCAGCAAAATTGGTAGATTATGATTTGGCTGCAAATAATGGAAATTGGCAGTGGGTTGCTGGCACGGGATGCGATTCGGCACCTTATTTTAGAGTTTTTAATCCGTTAACGCAACAACAAAAATTTGATCTATATTTTAAATACATCAATAAGTGGAATCCAAATTTTAAAGAAATTCCTGAAATTGTTGAACATAAATTTGTGCGTGAGCGCTATTTAAGCGTTTTAAAAAATGCACTCAATTAAGTAGGTTTTGCCAATTCTGAAATCATACCATTAAATACAAACCAATGAAATGGAACAAATGAAAGCCAATACATGCGCCCTGCAATACCTTTTGGTCTGAAAGTAGCAGTTTGATACAATATGTTTTCTTCAATTTTAAATTCTAACCAAGCTTCTCCTGGAAGTATCATTTCAGCATATAATAACAGTCTTTTCTTATTTTTATCGGCATAAATTACACGCCAAAAATCGAGGGAATCACCAATATTGAGTTCTATTGGGTTAGTTCTACCTCTTCTTAATCCAATACCTCCAACTACCTGATCAAAAAAACCTCTTAGTTTCCATAAAAAATTTCCATAATACCAGCCATTTACTCCTCCAATAGCCCAAATTTTATCAATAGTTTCTGTGGGGTTAATAACAGAGCGTTGCTTAATGTTTTTATAGCATCCATAGGTTGGAACGTTAATGTATTCATGTGCCTTGTGTTGTAAACGACCGCTGATAAATGAGTCTTTCCAGCTAGAAATAATACTGTTTTGTTCAATTTTAACAAATGCATTTTTTATTGCTTTTTTGTAAGAAATTGGTTTTATATTTAATAGTTCATTAATGTTACTGGGCTTTCCAATAATTTCAATACCCATACTATTTACAAGTGATGATGCAAGTTTATATGATGTTGATGTTACAAAGAACAGCCAATATGAAGATAATTTGGGAATTATAATAGGAATAGTTACAATGTGTCTTTTAAGTCCTCTTATTTTTGCAAACTCAAGTAGCATTTCTTTATAAGTTAATATTTCAGGACCAAAAATATCAAAAGACTTATTATATAATTTTTCATTCCCAATTGCTCTCAATAAAAATATTAAAGCATCTCTTATTGAAATAGGTTGCGTTTTAGTATTTAGCCATTTTGGAGCAATCATTATTGGTAATTTTTCAACTAAATCTCTTATAATTTCAAATGAAGAGCTTCCTGAACCTACTATGATACCTGCTTTAAAGGTTGTTAGTGCATATATATTTGATTGTAAAATACTTTCTACATTTTTTCTTGATAATAAATGTTTTGAAAGTTTGGTGTCGTTGGTAATACCACTTAAATATATGACTTGTTTTGTTGCTGTTGTTTCAATAAAATTTTTAAAGTTTTGTGCGCATTTTTCTTCTAAGGAATGAAATTGTGTTGAAGAATTAGACATTGAGTGTATCAAATAATAAGCGATATCAATATCTTTTGGGATGTTTGTTAATGTATCAGGCTTTAAAAAATCAGCTTCAACAATTTCTATAAGCACATCTTCGTTATGTTTAATAGTTCTTGATTTGTCTCTTACAGAGCAAACAATAGTATGGTCTTCATTTAATAATAACGGTATTAACCGTTTGCCAATATAACCAGTTGAGCCTGTAATAAGAATTTTCATTGGTTTATAATTGTTTAAATAAATATTTCTAAATATAAACAATATAATATTTACATTATTACTTGTGGTATAATTTAAATTATTTAAACAATTTAAATTTAGATAGGTAGATTTTAATCTCTTAGGGTTTAATTCCCCTTTGCTTGCAGTGTAAGTATTATATTTGCTTATGACAGAGAGCAAATATACACACAAATCTCATAATGTTTCGGTATTGCTATATCATTTTGTCTGTCCTTCAAAATATCGAAAGGTAGTTTTTGATAAGGCTGTTGATAAGACTTTGGTTAAAATTTGTTTGGAAATAGAAGATTGATATGATATTCATTTTTTGGAGATTGGAATAGACAAGGGTAAGGGGCAAGTACATTTTTTACTTCAATCAGTTCCAATGTAAATCCCAACTCAAATTGAAAAGATGCTGAAGAGCATAACAGCAAGAGAAATTTTTTAAAGGTATCCAGAAGTTAAGAAAATTTTATGAGGAGGATCTTTTTGGTCAAGTGGATATTTTGTGAATACAGTTAGTAAATTCGAAGATGAGAGGAGCATATCTAAATATGTTCGAAATCAGGGAATGGAAAAAGACTATGATGTTTTACACAAAGTAAAACAATTAGCGTTGTTCTGATTTTTCAGATACCAAGTATGCTTGCATCAAGGTAGTTCATTTGAATGTTAATTTTATTTACATTAATTTTATTAAACAAAAATAGATATTAGCTATTACTAGAAGAAAGCATTTTAATCAGTACATAAATTGCAAAATATAATGTTGTTTAATGCAAGAAACAGAAGTTGTTGCAGTAATTATTGATGCAAAAAAGTTGTGTGTTGCCATATTCGTCTTCTTTTAAAATTGTCCGAACTGTCTTTTCATCAATATTCATATCAATTGCGAAGAATCTATTAGATTTAGCTTTAATTGAGCAAATAATATAATGTTATTATGATTTACATAGGAGGTAAATCTCCATCGCCTTTACTTGGCAAGTTGCTATAGCCCATTAAATATTCATCTACCTTTTTAGCAGCTTCTCTTCCTTCTGAAATTGCCCAAACAATTAAAGATTGCCCTCTACGCATATCACCAGCAGTAAAAATATGTGGCACATTTGTTTGATATTCTGTAGCTGAGGCTTTGTAATTGCTTCTAAAATCAGTTTCAATACCTAATTGTTGACTCAAAGTTTTTTCAGGACCTGTAAATCCAAGTGCTAATAATGCTAAATCACAAGGCCATGTTTTTTCGGTTCCTTCAATTTCTATTAATTCAGGTCTTTGACCAGGAACCATTTTCCATTCAACTTCAATAGTTTTTAATGCTATTAATTCACCTTTTTTATTACTAATGAATTCTTTTGTATTTATAAGCCAATTTCTATCACAACCCTCTTTATGAGATGAAGAAGTCTTTAATTGTAAAGGCCAGAAAGGCCAAGGTGTTGTTGGGCTTCTATGTCCTGGAGGTTTTGGCATAATCTCAAAATTAGTCACTGATTTTGCCTTTTGACGATTTGAAGTTCCTACACAATCTGAACCTGTGTCACCACCACCAATTACAATTACATTTTTATTGGTTGCCAATATTTGATTTTTTATTTTTTGCCCAAAAATCACTTTGGTTTGCTGTGTTAAAAAATCCATTGCTTGAACAACTCCTTTGCTGTCAGCTCCTTTTATAGGTATAGTTCTTCGTTCTGTTGCTCCACCACATAAAACTACAGCGTTAAAATTGTTTAATTCTTCAACGGCGTAGTTAACACCAACATTTACATTGGTTTTAAATTCAATTCCTTCTTCTTGTAAAATTGAAATTCGTCTATCTATTATTTCTTTTTCGAGTTTAAAGTTGGGAATTCCGTAGCGTAATAAACCTCCAATGGCATCATCTCTTTCAAAAACAGTTACAGAATGTCCTGCCCTGTTCAATTGCTGAGCAGCAGCTAAACCTGCAGGTCCGGAGCCTACAACTGCTATTTTTTTTCCAGTTCTTTTGGAAGGTTGCTGGGCAACAATCCAACCTTCTGCAAATGCTTTTTCAACAATAATTTTTTCAATATTTTCAATAGAAACGGGGTCGTCAATGAGTCCTAATACACAAGCTTGTTCACAAGGAGCAGGACATAAGCGACCTGTAAATTCTGGAAAATTATTTGTTGTATGTAAAATCCAAGATGCTTTTTTCCATTCACCTCTATGAACCATATCATTAAAATCTGGAATTAAATTACCAAGCGGACAGGCACTGTGGCAAAATGGAATTCCGCAATCCATACAGCGAGAGCCTTGCTTTTTAATAGAATCTTTGCTTAACGGCACTGTAAATTCATTATAATTGCTTACACGCTCATCAACCGATTTATTTGTCTCGTCTTTTCTTTTGAATTCTTTAAAACCTGTTATTTTTCCCATAATTTTATGCTGTTAATTCTTCTGTCATTGGTTCTTCTGTTTCTAAACGTTTTAATGCACGCTTATATTCAATAGGCATTACTTTAACAAAATTGTTTAAGCTAGTTTTCCAATTTTCTAATAATTCTTTTCCTCTGTTACTATTTGTATATAGCACATGTTTTGTTATTAATACTTTTAAATTGTCAGCATCTTCTGTTTCAACAGATTCAAATTCTATAGATTGGGTATTGCATAATCCGTTTGTGAATTTATTATCAGGATCATAAATATAAGCAATACCACCGCTCATACCTGCAGCAAAATTTCTACCAGTTTTTCCAAGCACAACCACTTTACCACCTGTCATATATTCACATCCGTGATCTCCAACGCCTTCTACAACTGCAATAGCACCTGAGTTTCGAACTGCAAAACGTTCACCTGCAATACCATTAATATAGGCTTCACCGTGTACCGCACCAAATAGGCAAACATTACCTATAATTATATTTTCTTCAGCGATAAAATCAGCTTTAGCAGGTTTTTTAACAATTATTTTAGCTCCAGATAATCCTTTTCCTAAATAATCATTTGAGTTACCATCTACAGTAAAAGTTAAACCAGGAGCTCCAAATGCTCCAAAACTTTGACCAGCAGAGCCTGTAAAATTGATACTTAAAGTGTCTTCTGGGAGTCCTAAATGGCCATAAACTTTTGAAATTTCATTACTAATAATTGCACCAACAGAACGATCCATGTTACAAATTGGATAGTTTAAAACCGTTTTTTCTTTTCTAAACAATGCTCTGTGTGAATCCTTTAAAATTTCAAAATCAAGTACGTTATCTAAATTATGATCTTGTTTTTCAGTATTTCTCAAAGGCATTTTACTATAACCTTCAGGTCTATGTAATATTGAAGATAAATCTAAACCTTTAGCTTTGTAATGTGTAATAGCTTTGTTTGAATTTATTTTTGAAGTTTGCCCAATCATTTCATCCATTGTGCGGAAACCTAGCTGTGCCATAATACCTCTTAATTCTTCAGCAATATAAAAGAAGAAATTAATTACATGTTCGGGTGTTCCTTTAAAGTTTTTACGCAATTCTTTATCTTGAGTTGCAATACCAACCGGACACGTATTTAAATGACATTTTCGCATCATTATACAACCTGAAGCTACTAATGGAGCTGTGGCAAATCCAAATTCTTCGGCTCCTAAAAGCGCTGCAATTGCAACGTCTCGACCCGTTTTTAATTGACCATCACATTCAACTACAATTCTACTTCTTAAGTTGTTTAATACCAATGTTTGTTGCGCTTCCGCTAGACCAAGTTCCCAAGGTAAACCTGCATGTTTTAATGAAGTTAATGGAGAAGCTCCAGTTCCACCATCATAACCTGCAATTAAAACAACATCGGCTTTTGCTTTTGCAACACCAGCAGCAATAGTTCCAACACCAACTTCGGAAACTAATTTAACATTAATTCGGGCTTCTCTATTTGCATTTTTTAAATCGAAAATCAATTGTGCTAAATCTTCTATGGAATAAATATCATGATGAGGAGGAGGTGATATTAAACCAACATAAGGTGTGGAATTTCTGGTTGCAGCAATCCATGGCAATACTTTTTCACCAGGTAATTGACCTCCTTCACCCGGTTTTGCTCCTTGTGCCATTTTAATTTGAATTTCTTCAGCATTTGTTAAATAATGAGAAGTTACTCCAAAACGACCCGAAGCTACTTGTTTTATAGCTGAATTACGACTGTCGCCATTGATGTCTTTTTGAAAACGTCTTCTGTCTTCACCACCTTCGCCTGAATTACTTTTACCGCCAATACGATTCATAGCAATGGCTAAATTTTCATGAGCTTCTCTTGAAATAGAACCATAAGACATAGCGCCAGTTTTGAAACGTTTTACAATATCAGTCCAAGGTTCAACTTCATCAATTGAAATTGGATCGAGGTTGTTAAATTCAAACAAACCTCTAATTGTCATTAAATTTTCAGCTTGATCATTTACTGCTTTTGCATATTCATCATAACTTTTTTGATCGCTTAAGCGAACAGCTTGCTGTAATTTAGATACGGTTGTTGGGTTAAACAAATGTTTTTCTCCACCACGTCTCCATCTATAGTGACCGCCAATATTTAATCCTAATCTGTTTTTAATTAATGTTTTAGGATAGGCGTATTCGTATCTTTTAGAAATTTCTTTTTCAATTTCATACAATCCAATTCCTTCAATTCTTGAAGTAGTGTATGGAAAGTATTTTTCAACAAATTTAGAATTGAAACCAACAATTTCAAAAATTTGAGAACCTCTGTAGGAATGTAATGTTGAGATTCCAATTTTATTCATAATTTTTAAAAGACCTTGTCCAATGGCTTTGTTAAAATTGTCTACCGCTTTTTGTTCATCAATACCAGTAATAAATCCTTTTTTAACTTGTAACCGAATAAGTTCATTCACCATATATGGGTTTACAGCACTGGCACCATAACCAAATAAAGTGGCAAATTGATGCGGTTCACGAGGTTCAGCGGATTCAATAATAATATCAAAATAAGAACGTTTTCTTAATCTGTTTAGCGAATGGTTTACATATGAACAAGCTAATAAAGAAGGTATAGGAGCAAATTCTTTACTAGCGCCTCTATCTGACAGAATAATAATATTTGTTTTGTTGTCAATAGCTTTTGAGACTTGATTTACAATGTCTTCTAATGCATCTTCTAAACCATTTAACCCTTTATCTTTTTTATATAGAATTTCAATGGTAATAGATTTAAAATCAATTAGAGAGATGTGTCTTATTTTTTCTAAATCATTGTTTGAAATTACTGGGTTTTGGATTCTAAGTTTTCTACATTGTCGTTCAGTAATACTAAAAATATTTCTGTCTTTTCCCAGATTTAAGCTAATATCTGTCACAATTTCTTCTCTAATTCCATCTAAAGGAGGATTTGTAACCTGAGCAAATAACTGTTTAAAATAGTTTGAAATTAACTGAGGTCTGTCTGATAAAACTGCAAGAGGAGTATCAATTCCCATTGACCCTAAAGCCTCTTTACCATTTTGGGCCATAGGTGTAACAACAACTTGAATGTCTTCAGTAGTGTAATTAAATAAACGAGAACGTGTTTTTAAATCTGTTGTTTCAATAGGGTAAACTTCATTGGTATTTGGTATATCTATTAAGTTTTTTCTAGTAGCATCCAACCATTTTTTATAGGGTCTTTCAGAAACAATTTTAGCTTTTATTTCTTCATCATTGATAATTCTTCCTTCATTCATGTCAACCAAAAACATTTTGCCAGGCTCTAACCTACCATGTCTTTCAATATCTTCAGGAGCAATATCAACTACACCTATTTCAGAAGACATAATTAGTTTTCCGCTTTTTGTAACTGTATATCTTGAAGGTCTTAAACCATTTCTGTCTAATAGGGCGCCAATATAATCTCCATCAGTAAAAGGAATTGAAGCTGGACCATCCCAAGGTTCCATAATACAGGCATTATACTCGTAAAACGCTTTTCTTCCTTCGGACATGGTTACGTGTTTTTCCCAAGCTTCAGGAACCATCATCATCATTACTTCTGGTAAAGACCTTCCTGAGAGTGTAAGTAACTCAACTACCATATCCATAGAAGCTGAATCAGATTTTCCTGGTAAGATAATAGGGAATAATTTTTCTATTTGATCTCCGAAAATATCACTTTTCATGATTTCTTCACGAATACGCATTCTACTAACGTTTCCTCTTAAAGTATTTATTTCCCCATTCTGACACATATATCTAAAAGGTTGTGCTAATTCCCAAGAAGGCATTGTATTGGTAGAGAATCTTTGATGTACAAGGGCTAATCTGGTTACTAAGTCAGGTTGTTGTAAATCAATAAAATAAGGACCAATATCTTCAGGCATTATAATGCCTTTATAAATTAAGGTAGTATTGGATAAGCTTGAAACATAAAAGTATGAACTTTCAGACATTTTTGATGCAGCAATAGTATGTTCAGCTATTTTTCGAGCTGCATATAGTTTTGCTTTAAAAATATTTTCTTTTTTGATTCTACCTTTGCTAATAAAAATTTGTTCAATTTTAGGCTCTGATCCTAATGCAATTTCACCAAGTAATGATGAATTAACAGGAACATTTCTCCAGCCTAATATTTTAAGCCCTTGATTTTTTATTTCTTGCTCAAATACGCCTTTACAGTAGTTATACTGATTGTCGTTTTTTGGTAAAAAAAGCATTCCAACAGCATATTCTCTTTGGGTTGGTAATTTGAAATCACAAACTCTATTAAAATATTCATGTGGAATATCTATTAAAAGACCTGCGCCATCTCCAGTTTTTCCATCAGAACTAACGCCACCACGATGTTCTAACTTTACTAAAATTTCTAAAGCGTCATGTATAATTTGATTTGTTTTCTCTCCTTTCAAGTTGCAAATAAAACCTGCTCCACAGTTTTCATGTTCAAATTCTGGCAAGTATAATCCTTGTTTCTTCATTGTAAATCTGTTTGTAGAATAATTACAAAAATAGATAATTTAGTAATGAATGTCTTAAAAACCTACGAAAACGTTGTAATTTTATATGTGAATTAGGTGAAAGGTTGAAAATAATTAAATCAATAAAATTTAGAGGGTATTATTGTTGTTTTGCTAATGAGAATTATTTATTTTAAAACAAGTATTTCCATAAAATTCGTATTCCTACAAAAGCAATTAATAGTGCGGTTCCTTTTTTTATTTTTATTGGTGAAATAAATTTAGCACTTAGTCTGGATCCTATTTGACCTCCTATTAAAACTGTGAACATTAAAATTATTGTAATGGTTGGTTCAATTGAAAAATTTGGATTTAAATATTGGCCAGCTAAACCAGCAATAGAATTTACTAAAATAAAAAAACTAGAAGTTGCCGCAATTTTTTTAGGACTATCCCATTTTGTTAAATGCAAAAGAGGAACTAAAAAAATACCACCACCAATACCTACCATCCCAGATATAAAGCCAATACTTCCACCGTAAGAAATATCTTTTAATGTGGAATTTTTAAAGTTAGAAGTGTCACCTTTTTTTGAAATATACTTTGAGGTCCACATAAAAACAGCGGCAATTAAAAGTGTGATTCCTAATAAAATAAAGAATGCTATTTGGCTTATTTTTAAATAACCACCAATAAAAGCCAATGGCATACTCATTAGAACTAATGGAATTATTTTTTCCCAATTAAACAGTTTATTTTTTATGTAGATATAAGTTCCACCAGAAACAACAACAATATTACATAATAAAGCGATGGCTCTAATGTGTGTAAATGATAATGAAGTTAAAGCAAGCACAGCTAAATAACTAGAACCACCCCCAAAACCAACAGATGAATATAGAATGGCAATAAAAAAAAATAGTGATATTATTTCCCAATTTGAAAGTAAGGTTTCTAAAAGTAAAGATAAATCCATAAGAACTATTAATTAAGAAGATACGAAAATACATTATTTTTTATTTCAATTAAATAGGTGTAGATGTTATCTAACGTGAAATAATTTATATTGATAAAGGAATTGAATCTGACTTTTAGAATAATCATATAATTAATGAGTAATTCTTGCGATATTCTTAATTTTTTAATAATTGAAATAAATTATTATCTTTAAAGAAAATAATT
>TARA_R110001583_G_scaffold191130_1_pt1 | contig 22532 bp, 18 predicted proteins | sample TARA_R110001583 | Tara Oceans TARA_R110001583 (sample SAMEA4398432) | marine metagenome | biome: Polar Biome; feature: [MES] marine water layer (ENVO:01000295) within the mesopelagic zone...; material: water (ENVO:00002006), including particulate matter (ENVO:01000060) such... | reverse complement strand
CTAGCTTCGCTCTGAAACTGCATCTTCAAGTGGAACGGGTATAGATAGGCTACTGATTAGTTTAGTTAGCAGTGTCATCTGTTATGACGGCATTTTCAACAACCATAACAGGGGCAATATCTTTAACTGCTGCCAACGCACTCTCGTAATTTGGGTGCTGTGATATGTTAGCCACTAATTCTTTGTATTTTACTACTCCTTGGCTATCTATGATAAAAATAGCGCGCGTCAATAAGCCCATATTTTTAATAATTAGACCATAGCTTTCACCAAAATTACGCCAAACTGAATCGGATAATACTTTAACTTGATCTACATTTTCAACTTTGCAAAAACGTTTTTGTGCAAAAGGTAAGTCATTACTAATCGTTAATAGTGTAATGTTTTTCGGTAAGCTGGCTGCTTCCTCATTAAAACGCTTTGTTTGTAATGAACATACGCCCGTATCTAAACTCGGTACAACCGAAATGAGTAATGTAGTATTTTGAAAGTCGGTTAACTGTACAGGAGCAAAGTTTTTATCTACTACTTTAAAGTTTGGCGCTTTATCACCAACATTTATTTGGGTGCCTAGCAAAGTAACGTATTTATCGTTGGCTTTAACTAAATCATGTGTTTGTGTCAGTGTCGATTTAGTCATGGATTGTGCATGAGCAGTGAACATTAATACACTAGGGGTCAAAAATAATAGTAATAAAAGTTTACTTAGGGTAGATAATTTCATCATTAGTTGGAATAATTGGTGGTAAAGTTTAAGTCTACCGTTTTTCTCATTGGGTTTCTTGATTATTTTTCGATAAAACTCCTGTAAAGATGTTACTAAATATCCTATTGTTACGTTAACTACAAAGGTCTGAATATTAAAATATATAAACAAAAATCTATTGATTCAACAGAATTTTATTTTTTCAAAGGTGATGAGTTATTATGCCAACTAAGTTACTAATTTGCGATGACTCTAATATGGCACGTAAGCAACTAGCGCGTTCATTACCTGAAGGTTGGGATGTTGATGTTAGTTTTGCTAATAATGGAATTGAAGGGATAGCGGCAATAAAAGCAGGTAAAGGCGATGTGCTATTACTTGACTTGAATATGCCAGAAATGGATGGTTATCAAGTGCTTGAGGCTATTTTAGAACAAGACTTACCTACCTTGACTATTGTGGTTTCTGGCGATATTCAACCCGAAGCGCACAAAAGAGTTACTGGTTTAGGTGCACTGGATTTTATTAAAAAACCAGTGAATAAAGAAAAGTTGACTGAAGTTTTACTGTCTTATGGTGTCTTCACTAAAGAAGAGCAGAACGTTATTCTACCTGAAGAGCCACCCGTGGTTGCTGCTAATGTAGATGTTAAAAAAGCAATTAACCCAGCTAAAAGCAGTGTTTCTGTTGCACCTCCTTTAAAGGTGGTGGCTGTTGAAACTTCGGCTCCTGTTAGCAATGTTGAATTGACGTTATCGCCTGAATTGAGAGATTGTTATCAAGAAGTCGCTAATGTCGCTATGGGGCGGGCAGGGGATTTACTCGCGCGATTATTAGATGTTTTTGTTAAATTACCAATACCCAATGTAAACTTTATTGAAGTCAGCGAATTGAGTATGGCGCTTAAGGCTGTTGAAGCAAGCGAAAGTACTTCTGGCATTTGCCAAGGTTTTATTAGTGCAGGTATTTCGGGGGAAGCGTTATTAATATTAAATGACTCAAGCTTTAAAGATGTTGCTTCACTAATGAATTATCAGTACGACGAAGATGAAGGTACTGAGTTAGAACTATTAATGGACTTAGCCAATGTGCTCATTGGCGCTTGCTTAAAAGGCATATCTGAACAGCTCGATATTACCTTTAGTCAGGGTCATCCTGTCGTATTAGGTCAGCACAGAAAAATATCTGAACTCATTGCTAATAATACCAATAAATGGAAAAAAACATTGGCAATTGAAATTAGTTACAGCATTGAAAATTATCCTATCAAGTGTGATTTACTCTTGTTATTTACCGAAAAGTCGATGCTAACATTGAACAATAAGCTGTCTTATTTACTCGATTAAATTCTTGTATCTCAACCCTTAATGCTTATATTAGCGCAGAAACAAAGAAAATGGGATCGGCCATGTCGTTACAAACCGCACAATTAAATGAATTACACTGGTTAATGGAGATGCTTCATAACATTGATGTTGGCTTAGTGGTGTTAGATAAAGAATATAAGGTACAAATTTTTAATGGCTTTATGGAAAATCATAGTGGCTTGTTGCCTAGAGAGGTTAAAGGTAAGTCGCTGTTTGAATTATTTGATGAAATTCCTCAAGATTGGTTTGAACGTAAAGCGGAATCAGTATTTTTATTAAAAAATAAAGCCTTTACTATTTGGGAACAACGACCTTATTTATTTAAGTTCAATAGTTATCGACCTGTTACCGGTAGCTCTGATTTTATGTATCAAAATACCACCTTTATTCCACTGATGTCTTCAACGGGTGAGGTGAGTCATTTATGCTTGCTTGTTTATGATGTGACAGACAATGCAGTACATAAAAAGAGCTTGGAAAAAGCCAATAAAGAATTAGCCATATTAAGTCAAACTGATGGGTTAACTAAGTTGTTTAATCGTAGTCATTGGGAAAGTTGCTTGCAAGCTGAGTATAAACGTTGGACCCGCAGTCAACACCCAAGCTCGTTAGTGATACTTGATATTGATCATTTTAAAAAAGTAAATGATACCTATGGTCATGTGGTTGGCGATGAGGTTATTCGCCACCTTTCTAATTTAATTCGAAATCATGTAAGAGAAACTGATATTTCTGGTCGTTATGGTGGTGAAGAGTTTGTTGTTTTATTGGCTGATACCTCACTAAAAAATGCCTATATTTTTGCTGAGCGTTTACGCAGAGCAGTTGAAGCATCGGTTACTAAATATAACGACATTGATATTAAATACACGATTAGTCTTGGTATCGCTGAAATTGAGCAGACGATTAAAAGCTATGAAGCGTGGATTGAATGTGCAGATGCTGCGCTTTATCATTCAAAAGACAGTGGTCGAAATAAAGTGAGTATGCATCCAAAACCAGTAGTGAAGTAACTTATAACCGCTAGTCTTAATTTGACCCTGTAGACGATTTTGTTAAGGGATCTTTAGTCTGGCTAGAAAACGATAAATTATTGTTCTCGTCTCTGTTGAACTTGTAAAAGAGTGACAGTGACTAATGGTATGATAATGAGTAATAATAAAATCAAACGTGGCCATTGGCTATAAGGTGTTTCACCAGCTACTAGCGTTACTTCCGTTTTTAATACCCCTTCTTCAAACTGGGGAATACGCGCGATAAAGTTACCGTGATGATCAACTACTGCGGTTATACCGTTGTTGGTTGAGCGAAGTAAAGGACGACCAAATTCTAAGGCGCGCATACGAGCTATTTCCATGTGTTGATGTGGGCCATGTGAATCACCAAACCACGCATCATTACTCACGGTTAATAATAAATCTGTTTGTTTAGTTAAATTAGCGGCTAATTGATGGGGAAAGACAATTTCAAAACAAAGTAGCGGTAATATATGTAAGTTTTTTGCTATCAGGTTATGTTGTACATAATCTCCTCGGCTAAAAGAAGACATAGGCAAATTGAACAGTGGCGCTATAGGGCGTAATAACTCTTGAAATGGCACAAACTCACCAATGGGTAACAGGTGATGCTTTGAATAGCGATTACTGTGGTTATAGTGATAACCTTGCTCATCTTCATCTTGTTTATTACCTAAAACAATTAGGCTATTAAAGTATTCTTTGCTTTCAAAATTATAATTTAAAATTCCCGTAATAATAGCGCTATTATTTAGTAATGCTGATCGGTTTACTGTGCTTAAATAATCTTGTACTGCAGGCTCTACTGCTGGAATAGCTGATTCAGGCCAAATAATGATATCCGCATCGTAATTTACCCGGGTTAGATCTAAGTATTTAAGCATTGTTGGCCACTCTTGCTCTGGAGCCCACTTCATTGATTGCGCTATATTACCTTGAACTAGAGCAACTTTGGTTTTTTCGCCAGTTGCTTGAACCCAATTAACTTGCCCTAAACCATAACTGAATAGGGTAATACTAAAAAGAAGTACAATAGGAAAAGTAAGCTTTTTTTGACCGGTTTGCTTTAAGGTTATGGCTATTTTTACTAGGCAAACGTTTATTAAAATGATTAAGGCAGTAATGCCTACTTCGCCTATTAGCGGTGCAAAATTCGCTAGCTGACTATCTATTTGGCTATATCCTAATGAAAGCCAAGGAAAGCCAGTCAATACCACACTTCGTAAATACTCGCTAATGAGCCAGAAAGGAATTAAAAGCCATAAATTAAGTTGTTTGTTTATGGAAAAATAAGCGGTTAAGTAAGCAGCAAGGGCAGGGAATAAAGCTAAATAAAGACAAAGTATTAACATTAAACCTAAAGAAACAATGAGGGGAAGCCCACCAAATTGATCGATACTAACGTGAACCCAGCTGATACCACTAGCAAACCAACCAAAAGCAAATAAAAACATTAGTTTAGCTGAGTTTTTAGGGGGGTTTTTGGCTAGGTGATAAAACACAATGGCAGGAACAAAAAGACTTAAATACCATTGTGAAAAAGGGGCGTAAGCAAAGACTAAACTTAACCCCGCAAGAAAACAAAGCCAATATTTTTTGTTTACTAAGGGGCTTTTCAATGATGATAAAAAAGTTTGCACACTTGTTTTAGTCACTCAATTTACCGTTTGTTTTATGTTTCTTATCGACGGTTACTTGTAGCATTTGCATACGTCTTTTGTCTGCTGCAAGTACTTTAAAATCAAAGTGGCCTAGGGTGAGTTGCTCGCCTTTTTGGGGCATATGGTTTAAATGTTGTAAAACTATACCGGCAATAGTATCAGCTGCTTTTTCATCAAATTTACAGTTGAAATATTGGTTGAAATCTCCGAGTTCAGTTAAGGCTCGAACTAAATAAACATTACTCGCGAGTAGTTTGATATCCTCTTCAATATCTTCATCGGTTTCATCTTCAATTTCACCCACTATTTGTTCAAGAATATCTTCAATTGTAATAACACCCGAAATACCGCCATATTCATCAGCAACTAAGGCCATATGATAGCGGTTAGAGCGAAATTCATTTAATAGTGGTTCCACCTTTTTACTTTCAGGAACAATGATCGCCGGACGAATAACATTATGTAAACTAAATTTTTCTGTGGAATTACTAAAACCAAAAGCGAGTAAATCTTTGGCTAATAAAATGCCATCCACATGGTCAATATCTTCATTTACCACAGGAAAGCGAGAATGACCTGAGTCTAAAATGATGGGTAAAAATTCATCTAAGCTATGACTTCTATCGATGGTTACCATTTGCGAACGAGGTATCATGATATCGCGAACACGCATCTCAGATACTTCTAATACCGCTTCAATCATTTGCCTTGTTTCAGGATTTATGAGTTCACGGCTTTGGGCATCAGTTAATACATCAACTAAATCATTTTTATTTTTCGGCTCAGGTCTAAATAATTGAATCACTTTATCCAATACTGATTTTTTCTTTGAGCCGTTACTCGAGTAGGGGGTATCATCGCTCATAGAGCTTATTTTTTTCCTATTTAATGTTGTGTTAGCTATTATTAGCTTTCATAAGGGTTATCAATGGATAATTCTGCTAAAACTTTTATTTCTAGCGCTTCCATTTCATCTGCATCAGCATCGCTTATATGATCATATCCTAATAAATGCAAGCACCCATGAATAATCATGTGTGCCCAATGATCAAATAAACTTTTACTTTGTTCTTTTGCTTCTTGTTCAACAATGGGTACACAAACGACTAAATCACCAAGTAAATTTAGTTCAATACCCTCAGGAACTTCAAAGGGGAAAGATAGTACATTGGTGGGTTTATCTTTATGACGATATTGGCTATTTAGCTGTTGGCTTTCTTTAATAGTAACTAATCGAATAGTTAATTCAAATTTTTCATCGGTGACGGCAGTTAATGCGAGATCTGCCCAACGTTGAAAATGCTCAAGCGAGGGTAACTCTGAAGCTTCACAAGCAATTTGTAGATCAATATGATTACTCATTGTTTAAAGACTTTGCCTTGGCTTGTTGCTCTCTTTGCTGTTTTTGTCTATTTTCTTGTTGCTCATAAGATTCATAAGCATCCACTACTCTTGCAACTATAGGGTGACGTACAACATCTTTTGATTGAAAAAAGTTAAAACTTATCCCCTCAATATCTTGCAACACTTCAATTGCTTGGCGTAAACCTGATTTTTGATGTTTAGGTAAGTCGACTTGAGTGATATCACCAGTAATAACGGCACGTGAATTAAAACCAATACGCGTTAGGAACATTTTCATTTGTTCAACGGTTGTATTTTGGCTCTCATCTAAAATAATAAAGGCATCATTTAAGGTTCTACCACGCATATATGCCAGTGGTGCAATTTCGATGACATTCCGCTCAATAAGCTTTTCTACTCGTTCAAAACCTAACATTTCAAATAGAGCATCATAAAGTGGTCTTAAATAAGGGTCTATTTTTTGTGATAAATCACCGGGTAAAAAACCCAGTTTTTCCCCCGCCTCAACAGCAGGACGAGTCAGTAATATACGGCGTACTTCTTGTCGCTCTAATGCTTCTACTGCGCAAGCAACGGCGAGGTAGGTTTTACCTGTCCCAGCAACACCCACACCAAAGCTTATATCATTGGTTATAATATTTTGAACATAAGATTGCTGATTACCATTACGTGGCTTTACAACGCCACGTTTTGTTTTAATGGTCAGCATTTTTTCATAGTCTGCGCCTAATTCAGTCGCTTCTTTAGTTTGTGCAGGGCTATTGTCATCAGCTTGTTCTAATACATTCGCTTCGAGTATGGCTAAATGCACCATTTCACTAGTGATTAATGTATTAACGCCTTTTACTGGCGCAGTGTCGACATAAAGATTTTTTAATAAGTGGATAACGGCTTGGCAGATTTTATCTTTACCGAGTATTTTAAATTGATTGCCACGATAACTAATTTCCACCCCTAAACGACGTTCTATCGTTTTGAGGTGATCATCCATAGGCCCACATAACTCAGCTTGGCGCTCATTATCAACCGGCATTAAGTCGAACTGGTGGTTTGTAGGGCTGTTGGTTTTGCTGTTTTTTGCAGTATTCAAATTATTATCCATTATTATCGATTACTAACTATTCACGGGTGAAGGGTTATAAGTACCGACACCTAAATCATCAAGATGACTTACTTTAGGTGACTTATGATGACTATTGGCTAATATGTCAGCAGGTGAATGAGCAATACGTAGTCCCATTTCACTTTCTTGACGAATCAACTCACCACGCAATGAATTAGCATAAACATCCGTGATTTTAATATCAACAAATTGACCTATAACTGAATGAGGTGCTACAAAATTTACGGTACGGTTATTTTCTGTTTTACCACGAAGCTCCATTGGGTTTTTCTTAGATGGCCCTTCAACTAAAACACGTTGTTCGGTATTTAACATTAGTCTAGCAATTCGCAGGCCTTGTTGTGTTATTTTATCTTGCAATAATTGTAAACGTTCTTTTTTGGTTTCATTGCTTATATCGTCAGGTAAATCAGCAGCCGGTGTACCTGGGCGTGCGCTGTAAATAAAACTAAAACTTAAATCAAAGTTCACTGCTTCAATTAACTTCATGGTATCCATAAAGTCTTCATCTGTTTCACCGGGGAAGCCAATAATAAAATCTGATGACATAGAAAGATCAGGACGAACTTTTTTTAACTTTCTAATTTGTGATTTATATTCAATGGCAGTATGACCGCGCTTCATTTGCGTTAAAATTCGATCACAGCCACTTTGTACTGGAAGGTGCAAGTGATTTACTAATTCAGGAACATCTAAATATGCTTCAATAATGTCATCGGTAAATTCTACTGGGTGTGATGTGGTATAACGAATGCGATCAATACCATCAATAGTGGCGACTAAACGAACTAAATCGGCAAAACGACAAATGCTACCATCATGCATTTCGCCGCGGTAGGCATTAACGTTTTGACCTAATAAGTTTACTTCGCGTACATCTTGCTCAGCAAGTTGGGCGATCTCATATAAAACGTCATCAAGGGGTCGACTGACTTCTTCGCCACGAGTATAAGGGACTACGCAAAAAGTACAGTATTTACTACAGCCTTCCATTATGGAAACAAAAGCACTTGGACCGTCAGCTTTAGGCTCAGGTAAACGGTCAAACTTTTCAATTTCAGGAAAACTCACATCAACGATAGGGCTGCTGCTATGTTGTAATTGATTTAACATTTCAGGCAAGCGATGTAGCGTTTGCGGACCAAAAACCATGTCAACAAAAGGAGCACGTTGGCGAATAGCATCACCTTCTTGTGAGGCAACACAGCCGCCAACCCCGATAACTAAATCTGGTTTGTGGTCTTTTAATTTTTTCCAACGCCCAAGTTGATGAAAAACTTTTTCTTGAGCTTTTTCACGAATAGAGCAAGTGTTTAGCAGGATGACATCGGCGTCTTCTGCTTCTTCCGCTAGTACAAAACCATGGGTCGAGTCTAATAATTCTGCCATTTTCTGCGAGTCATATTCGTTCATTTGACAGCCCCAAGTTTTGATATATAGCTTTTTACTCATTACTTTACTCTTACGTATTCGTATTTATGAATATCGATATTGTGTAAACCCAACGCTTGTTGAGACATCGACAAAAGGATTTGCATTTTATATTAAATCAATCTGAATTTCGAGGTTTAAGGTAATTAAACAAGTGATTTAGTCAGAATGTTTTATTAAATCAGTAAAGTATTTTATAGGCTTAACTTAATCTCTTCGCTACAATCAGTAGCTTGGGTATTTAAGAGAAATTTGGATAAAATGAAAATTTTTGATTGTGTGGTAGTCGGTGGTGGCATGGTTGGCGCAGCAAGTGCGTTGACGTTGGCACAATTAGGTTTACGTGTTGCTTTAGTCGAACAATCTAAGCCTGAGCCTTATTCTCCAGAACAAAATTCAGATTTACGTGTGTCGGCTATTTCACTGGCTTCACAGCAATTATTAGAACAAGTGGATGCTTGGTCACAGGTAACTCAATGGCGAGCTTGCCCTTATAAGCGATTAGGTGTTTGGGAGCAAGCCTATGCTTATACTGAATTTAATGCCGATGATATTGATAAAAAGCAGTTAGGGCATATTGTTGAAAACAGGATTTTGCAATTAGCGTTATGGCAGCAAGTTAACACTCACACAAATATTGACTTATTTTGTCCTTATAATTTGGTTAATTTATCTCAAGAGTCATCAAGGGTACATTTAACCTTAAAAAATATCACATCGTTAACGGAAACAGACATTACTACTCAATTAGTTATTGCTGCTGATGGGGCTAATTCCCAAGTTAGAAAAATGGTCGATATTGGTATAACCGCATGGGATTATCAACAGTCCGCGATGTTAATCAATGTTAAAACAGAAAAACCCCAGCAAGATATAACGTGGCAGCAATTCCTCCCAACCGGCCCTATTGCCTTCTTACCCTTAACGAGAGAACCTTTAACGAGAACACACTTAGAAAAAAACCTATCTAAGATAAATACTGCTGAGCAGGGTGGTTATGCTTCGTTAGTTTGGTATCAACAACGTGATGAAATAAAACGTTTATCGGCTTTGTCTAACCAACAATTACAGCAAGAAATTATGAGCGTTTTTCCAAAACGTTTAGGTCAGATTGAAGTCATTGCGAAAGGGGCTTTTCCATTGACTCGTCGTCATGCCAACAGTTATCAAAGTCAACGTGTTTTACTACTAGGTGATGCGGCACATACCATTAATCCGATGGCAGGTCAGGGCGTTAATTTGGGATTTAAAGATGTCAAAGCACTACAAACTGTTATAGCGTCTGCTATTGGTAATGGTGAGTGTTGGCATAATATTGATGTTTTAAGCCGCTATGAAACTATGCGTCGTAAAGATAATTTACTCATGATGTCGACTATGGATGCCTTATATCATAGTTTTAGCCATCCATCCCCACTAGTTAAAACACTTAGAAATGTCAGTCTATTTGCAATAAACAAGGTTCCCTTTATCAACACAGTAGTAAAAAATAAGGCCTTGGCATATGCTTGCGGGATCTGATGTATTTTGAAAACAAAAAAGAAGACCGAAGTCTTCTTTTATTATCTATGTACTTATCATCTATGCAGTTATGAACGATGTAATTATCATAAATTGATTATAATCACATCGATCATTAAGTTAACTAATTAATCTAATTCATCAATAAATGCGACAGCACGACCAATGTAACTGGCAGGCGTTAATAAACAGAGCTCTGCTTTTACTGCTTCAGGTAACTCTAAAGTATTGATAAAATCACGCATTGAATCAGCATCTACGCGTTTACCACGTGTTAACTCTTTCAACTTTTCGTATGGCTTTTCAATGCCGTAACGGCGCATTACTGTTTGTATTGGTTCAGCTAATACTTCCCAGTTTTTGTCTAATTCGTTAGCAAGATTACCTTCATTAACTTGTAGTTTGCTAATACCTTTCAGCGTTGATTGATAAGCAATGATAGTGTGACCAAAGCCGACACCTAAATTACGTAATACCGTTGAATCAGTTAAATCACGCTGCCAACGAGAAATAGGTAGTTTTTGGGCAAGGTGGTTGAATAATGCGTTAGCAATACCTAAATTACCTTCTGAGTTTTCAAAATCAATCGGGTTAACTTTATGTGGCATGGTTGATGAGCCAATCTCACCTGCAATCGTTTTTTGTTTGAAGTGACCTAAGGCAATATAGCCCCAGATGTCACGGTCAAAATCAATTAATATAGTATTAAAACGTGCGATCGCATCAAACAACTCGGCAATGTAATCATGTGGTTCTATTTGAGTAGTAAAAGGGTTAAACGTTAGCCCTAAATCATTAACAAATTCATCAGCAAACTGATGCCAGTTTACTTCAGGGTAAGCACTAAGGTGTGCATTGTAGTTACCTACTGCGCCATTAATTTTACCGAGTAATTCTATTTCGCTAATTTGTTGACGTTGACGCTTCAAGCGCACATAAACATTAGCCATTTCTTTACCTAATGTACTAGGTGAAGCGGGCTGTCCATGTGTACGACACATCATAGGGATAGTTTTGTATTCAACCGCGAGGCCTTTAAGACTTGATAAAATTTCATCAATGGCTGGTAGCAGTATGGATTCACGACATTCTTTTAGCATTAACCCATGAGAGAGGTTATTAATGTCTTCAGAAGTACAAGCAAAATGAATAAATTCAGTTACGGCATGTAATTCAGGATTATCGCTAATTTTTTCTTTTAAGAAGTATTCAACGGCTTTTACATCGTGATTAGTTGTCGCTTCAATTTTTTTTATGCGCAAAGCATCTTGCTCATTAAATTCGCTAACAATTTTGTTTAATGCTTCGTTTGCGTCATCACTAAAGACAGGAACTTCTTCAATAGCTTTAGTTGCGCTTAATTTTTGTAACCAACGCACTTCAACAGTGACACGATATTTGGTTAAACCAAATTCACTAAAAATAGGGCGTAAATCACTTGTTTTACTACCATATCTGCCATCTACAGGCGATATTGCTGTTAACGCTGAAAGTTCCATAAGGTGTTCCTAAGTTAAGATCTCATTTTGAAAAATGATTAAATTATTTTAAATAGTTGTATTTTTACTCATGTTTATATTTGTTCAAGTAATTCTTTTGCTGTGTTGACTAATTTATTTCGACTAAATAATATTGTTCGACGTTTACCACCGACTTGGCGCCATAATACGGTGGATCTTATACCGGCGAGCAACAAGGCTCTAATTTTATGCTGACTAGCCGTTTGCTTTAATATATTTGGCTCACCAGTTACCTGAATACGCGCACCAAGAGGGCTAATAATATCACTGTAAATACTGGCAAAACTGGCGATTAACGTGTCACTGGTTATTGAATAATGATCAAGTTGTCTTTTAGTTGCTTCAATGCGTTCACCCAGTTGTGCTAGTTGCTGAGGCTGCTTTGTTAGGCGACGTTCTAAATTAATTAAGCTAATAATATAACGGGTAAATTCAGGGTCTTTTACATTAGATTTTTTACCGTTTGCACTTTTTGAATCACCTAAATGATTAATTAATAATTCAAGACCTTGTTTAACATTGGCCAACTCGCCACCATAAACCGCTAATGTGTTATCTGGAGAGGTTGTGACTATGCTATTAAGCAACATCGCAAGCTCACTATCATCAACTTGGCCATTGCGGGATACTTGCTGTACAAGGTGCGCTACTTGGCATATAGCGGCAAAAGTTATGGTTAGTTCTTTCATGTATTATCTAAGCTGCTTTTATTAATAGTTGATAGTTGATAGTTAATGGTTATTGTTAATCTTTGTACTTCTACTTAACGGATCAGGGTATTAATAATACCGCCACCTAGACAGACGTCATCTTGGTAAAATACCACTGATTGCCCAGGCGTTACTGAACTTTGTGCTTCAGTAAAGTCTATTTGATACTCAAGTGTCTCTTCTTCATTATTTGATTTTTTATCTAATGGGCTGACGGTACAGGTAACATCGTCTTGACGATAGCGCGTTTTAACTGTGCACTTGATGGGTGCAGTTAATTCTTTGCGATCAACCCAATGTAATTGATTGGCAATTAATCCTTTGGAAAATAGACGAGGGTGATTATGCCCTTGACCCACAATGAGTACATTACGCAGTAAATCTTTTTCTACTACATACCAAGGCTCTTCACCCGAATTAGCTAAGCCGCCAATACGTAAACCTTTACGTTGTCCTAGCGTGTGATACATCAAGCCATCATGATGGCCCACCGCGAGCCCTTCAGCTGATTCAATAATACCTGGCTGAGCGGGTAAGTACTGCCCTAAAAAATCTTTGAATTTACGTTCACCAATAAAGCATATCCCGGTACTATCTTTTTTATTGTGGGTGACTAAACCGGCTTTTTCAGCAATAGCACGAACTTGTGGCTTTTCTATGTGACCAACAGGAAATAATGTATGCGAAAGTTGTTTTTCATCTAAGGTGTATAAAAAGTAGCTTTGGTCTTTATTGTTGTCTAAACCACGCACCATAGTCCAATGGCCATCAACAAAATGTCGTTGCACATAATGCCCTGTTGCGATGTAATCAGCGCCTAAGTCTTCACAAGCAAACTCTAAAAAGGCTTTAAACTTGATTTCTTTATTGCACATGATATCCGGGTTTGGAGTACGCCCTGCTTTATATTCGGCAAGGAAGTACTCGAATACATTATCCCAATATTCCGTAGCAAAATTAATGGTATGCAGTTTGATGTCTAATTTATCACAAATAGCTTGTGCATCGGTTAAGTCCTGCGCAGCAGCACAATACTCATCGGTATCATCCTCCTCCCAGTTTTTCATGAACAGGCCTTCAACTTGATAACCTTGTTCTTGTAATAAAAAAGCAGAAACAGAGGAGTCGACACCACCTGACATGCCCACAATAACTTTGGTGTCTTGTGGTGTTTTTGGCTTTGGTAACTTGTTGTGTTGGCTTGTAAGCTCGATAGACATTAAAAACTCGTGATATTAAAAGTACATGTACGGGATAAAAAGGCGCGCAATTATAACATGACCGTTATCGTGGTTAAATAGTCGTGATTAAATAGTCGTGATTAAATAGTCATGTTTAGTCTGGTTTCATTCAATTATTTTATATGCCCCATTATCAATGTTATTTATCGTCCATTCACCAATAGCATAACGAATTAAACGTAATGTAGGGAAACCTATATTTGCCGTCATACGCCGAACTTGTCGGTTACGTCCTTCGGTAATAATCATTTCAAGCCAGGTTGTTGTTATATTGGCTCTCTCTCTAATAGGGGGAGTACGAGGCCATATTTGTGGCTCAATCATAAGGGTCACTTTAGCCGGTAATGTTATGCCATCTTTAAGCTCTACACCACGGCGTAGTTTAGCTAAATCATCATCCGTTGGACTCCCCTCTACTTGAACCCAGTAGGTTTTTGCTGTTTTCTTTCTTGGATGGGCAATTTTGTTTTGTAATTGGCCGTCATTTGTCAGCAGTAATAATCCTTCGCTGTCTCTGTCAAGTCGTCCGGCAGCATAAATATCTTTTATTGGAATAAAGTCTTTTAGGGTTTGACGTTTTTGTTTTCCAATATGCTTTTCATCGGTAAATTGGCATAAAACATCAAAAGGTTTGTTAAAAAGCACAACTTTAGTACTGCTTTTATCTGGTCGTACCTTTGTGCGCTGTTTGGCTCTATGTCTTGTATTATCTTTATTGTTGTTCATTTTTATCTTGATTTTAATGAAGGAAAGCAATCGGTGCTTATGCTCGGCTATATTAATATGTCTTGAATTACTATAATATACTGCGCGAAAAATAAATGTTAAATATTAGCGATTATTCTAATGTAAGTTAATCGATTTAAGCAATAAATTAGGAAGCTCATGAGCACTGATAACTCAAAAATTATTTATACTATTACCGATGAGGCACCCGCCTTAGCAACGTATTCTTTATTACCTATTATCCAAGCCTATACCGCATCTTCAGGTATTAATGTTGAAACTCGTGATATCTCTTTAGCTGGTCGCGTTTTGGCGAGTTTTCCAAAATATTTAACTAAAGAGCAGCGTATTGACGATGCCTTAGCTGAATTAGGTGAAATGGTTACTAACCCTAATGCTAATATTATTAAACTACCTAATATTAGCGCTTCTGTACCACAATTGCATGCAGTGATAAAAGAATTACAGGCGAAGGGTTATGAAGTGCCTAATTACCCTGAAGAGCCACAAAATGACGCAGAAAAGTCAATTAAGTACACCTATGATAAAATTAAAGGTAGTGCGGTAAACCCGGTTTTACGTGAAGGCAATTCAGATAGACGTGCCCCCGCTTCAGTTAAGCAGTATGCGCGTAATAATCCACACTCAATGGGTGTTTGGTCAAATGACTCAAAATCACATGTGGCGAGTATGACGGGTGGTGATTTTTATGAATCAGAGCAATCAGTCACTATTAATTATGCAACGAATGTTAAAATAGAATTCGTTGCACAAGATGGCAGCGTTAAAGTCTTAAAAGAGAGTTTGCCACTACTCACGGGTGAAATAATAGATTCATCTTTATTAAGCAAGTCAGCTTTAATTGAGTTTTATAAACAATCTATAGCGGATGCTAAGAAAGAAGATGTTTTATTGTCGTTGCATTTAAAAGCAACGATGATGAAAGTATCTGATCCGGTTATTTTCGGGTACGCAGTAAAAGTGTTCTATGCCGATGTTTTTGAAAAGCATGGTGAAATTTTTGATCAATTAGGTGTTGATGCCAATAATGGTATTGGTGACGTCTACAGTAAAATTGGTCGTTTACCCAATGACAAGCAAGCAGAGATTGAAGCCGATTTAGCAGCCGTTTTTGAAAACCGTCCTGAACTTGCCATGGTTGATTCAGATAAAGGCATTACTAACTTACATGTACCAAGTGATGTCATTGTTGATGCCTCTATGCCAGCAACGTTGCGTTCTTCTGGTTGTATGTGGAGTCCGGATAATGAGTTGAAAGATACTAAAGCTATGATCCCTGATAGATGCTATGCCGGCGTTTATCAAACAGTTTTTGATTTCTGTAAAGAAAATGGCGCTTTTGATCCAACTACTATGGGTACCGTGCCTAATGTTGGCTTAATGGCACAAAAAGCTGAAGAATACGGCTCTCATGATAAAACCTTTATTATGAGTGAAGCGGGTAGCGTGCGTGTTGTTGATGCGCTTGGTACCACTTTACTTGAGCACAATGTTGAAGACGGTGATATATGGCGCATGTGTCAAGCCAAAGATTTACCTATTCAAGATTGGGTTAAATTAACTATCACTCGCGCTAAAGCATCGGGCATGCCTGCTGTATTTTGGTTAGATGATTATCGAGCGCATGACAGAGAAATGATCAAAAAGGTCAATGCTTATTTAGCTCTCTATGATACGACCGGCTTAGATATTCAAATTCTTAACCCTGTTGCTGCATGTGAATTTACGTTGGCACGTATTATTAAAGGTGAAGATACTATTTCTGTTACCGGTAATGTATTACGTGACTATTTAACTGATTTATTTCCGATTTTAGAACTAGGTACTAGCGCAAAAATGTTATCAGTTGTACCGCTAATGAATGGTGGTGGTTTATTTGAAACGGGTGCAGGTGGTAGTGCACCTAAACATGTTCAACAGTTTGAAAAAGAAAATCACTTACGTTGGGATTCTTTAGGTGAATTTTTAGCTTTAGCTGCTTCTTTAGAGCATTTAAGTGTAACGACAGGTAATGCTAAAGCCCAAGTGCTTGCTGATACCTTAGATGAAGCTACCGGTGAATTTTTAGATAGTAATAAGTCGCCATCACGTAGAGTGGGCGAACTAGATAACCGTGGTAGTCACTTTTATCTTGCTATGTATTGGGCAAAAGCATTAGCTCAACAAACGAGTGATGGTGAGCTTAAAGCAAGCTTTACCGGTGTTGCACAAGCATTTGCTAAGAAAGAAGAAAAAATTGTTGCTGAACTCAATGCAGCGCAAGGTCCAGCCATGAATATTGGTGGCTATTATTTTGCTGATGCTGCTCAGGCAGAAAAAGCTATGCGTCCAAGTGAAACGTTAAATACTATTTTATTAGCATTGTTATAAACGTAAGTAATGCAATGAGTTAAATAAGAGCTAAGTGATAAATCTTGGCTCTTTTTTCTCAGTTTTAGGTTAGACTGAGGTACAACATTACGTTGACTAAATTAAGTAAAGGTAAAAAAGTTGCTATTTTTTGTTAATATCGATTGATTATCTTTTTGTTTCTTTTATATGTTTTTTTTAGGTATTGGTTGATGTCCAGTCTTCCAATTAGGAGAGCGCTTTATGACAAGTAAAATCACAATCCCCAGTATAGGTGATAAAATTACTGTATCGAACGGTAAATTATTAGTACCAAACAATCCTATTATTCCTTTTATTGAAGGTGATGGTATTGGTGTTGATGTTACGCCACCTATGATTAAAGTCGTTGATGCCGCTATTAGTAAAGCTTACGGCAGTGAGAAAAAAATTGCCTGGATGGAAGTTTATGCGGGCGAAAAAGCAACTCAAGTGTATGACTCTGAAACATGGTTGCCAGATGAAACGATAGAAATGTTTAAAGAGTATAAAGTGGGTATTAAAGGCCCATTAACCACACCCGTTGGTGGTGGAATGCGCTCACTGAACGTAGCCTTACGTCAGATTTTAGACTTATATGTGTGTCAACGTCCGGTGCAGTGGTTTACAGGGGTACCGAGTCCAGTAAAAAGACCTAGTGAAGTCGACATGGTTATTTTCCGTGAAAATACTGAAGATATTTATGCAGGTATTGAATATCAAGCAGGCACAGATGCAGCCAAAAAAGTTATCTCTTTCTTAACAGAAGAAATGGGTGTGACTAAAATTCGCTTTACTGAAAATTGTGGTATTGGTATAAAACCTGTTTCTAAAGAAGGAACGCAACGATTAGTTCGCCAAGCTATACAGTACGCTATTGATAATAATAGAGAATCTGTAACGTTAGTGCACAAAGGTAATATCATGAAATTTACCGAAGGCGCTTTCAAAGATTGGGGCTATGAATTAGCCTGTGAGGAATTTGGTGCAGAGTTAATTGACGGTGGACCTTGGTGCAGTGTTAAAAACCCTAAAACAGGTAAAGAAATCATCATAAAAGATGTTATTGCTGATGCTATGTTGCAGCAAATTTTGCTTCGACCAGCAGAATATAGTGTTATTGCAACGCTGAATTTAAATGGTGATTACTTGTCTGATGCATTAGCCGCACAAGTCGGTGGTATTGGTATTGCTCCAGGTGCTAACTTGAACGATGAAGTGGCAATATTTGAGGCCACTCATGGTACTGCTCCTAAATATGCCGGTAAAAACAAAGTAAACCCAGGCTCTGTTATTTTATCAGCTGAAATGATGCTCCGACATATGGGGTGGGTAGAAGCGGCTGATTTACTATTAAAAGGAATGTCAGGAGCTATTGGCGCTAAAACAGTCACTTATGATTTTGAGCGATTGATGGACGACGCAACTTTAGTGACTTGTTCTCAATTTGGTGATTGTATTATTGATCATATGTAAATTTAGTTTCGAGTTGCGAGCAGAGAACTTAGATGACAGATATGAATAATAAAGTGTCCTTTTAATTTCTCTTAATCGTAATTTATGTCAAATTAAATTTATGTCTAATTATAAGCAAAAAAAAACACAGCCTATTCGCTGTGTTTTTTTTATTGAGCCGTTGACATGATTTTATTCAATTTCCTCATCTGCTAGTTTTATGCTAGCTGCATGGTGTCCTTTAGCTCCTTCATTTAATTCGTAATTGACATCTTGTCCGGCTTTTAATGTACGGTATCCATCCATTTCAATGGTTGAGTAGTGGGCAAAAATATCTTCTCCACCACTATCTGGACGAATAAAACCAAAACCTTTCGCATTATTAAACCACTTAACTTTACCATGAGCCATACATCTACTTCCTCTAAATCCTTCAGTATTATAGGTATGCTTAAATCAATTCTTTATATTTAATTTTAGTCTCATCAAAATAAGATATAATTAAGCACATACATATGCAATTATGTGGCTAAAAAACAGCCATCTATTGAATCCTAGATAAAATATTAAATTAGTCAAGTGAAATAACTTAAATTTACTCGTTTTTTTAATGTTTATTGACAAAAAAGTTACAGCAAAAGTTAACAGTAGAGACTAAGATAAATATATGAGTAATTGGAAAGAGCTAATTGACAGCCATGAGCTTGTTGAAGAAGATGTTAAAAATGAAGTGAAAAAGCCAGCTAAATATCATGTGATTTTACTTAACGATGATTACACGCCCATGGATTTTGTTGTAGAAGTTTTATGTAAATTCTTTAATAAAACATCAGATCAAGCGACCGATATAATGTTAACTATTCATTATAAAGGTAAAGCCCTTTGTGGCACATATACTGCAGATATTGCGGAGACTAAAGTAGATCATGTTGCTCGTTTTTCATTAGAGCATCAACACCCATTAAAGTGTGTATTAGAAAAAGCTTAATGTTATACCCAGGCTCATTCAAAACGCTTTGGATCGAACATTTGAATTAGCTTGGGTGTATATCATGTATTACTCAAAAGAAAAAAATTCGCAAGGATTTAAATTGGAGTACCTATGCTAAATAAAGACTTAGAAATTTCGCTTAACTTGGCTTTTCGACAAGCTAAAGAATCACGTCATGAGTTTATGACGGTAGAGCATCTACTGTTAGCGCTGTTAGATAATCCATCATCTATTGAGGCTTTAGGGGCCTGTGGCGCAGACTTAACTATAATTAGAACAAGCCTCCTTGAGTTTATTAAAGAAACTACTCCGGTTATACCCGTTGAAGAAGATGAGCGCGAAACTCAACCTACTCTAGGGTTTCAACGTGTTCTACAACGCGCTGTTTTCCATGTGCAATCATCAGGTAAAAGTGAAGTAAATGGCGCTAATGTTTTGGTCGCTATTTTTAGTGAACAAGAATCGCAAGCGGCTTATATATTGAAAAAATCAGATATTAGTCGATTAGATATTGTTAATTATATTTCACATGGCATTGCTAAGATTGAAGGGACTTCTAATAGCTCTGCTGCGGAAGAAGGTGAACAAGTTAGCGAAGAAGAGCCTAGAACCATTGAAAACTTTTCAGTTAACTTAAACGAAGAAGCGCTTAAAGGTAATATTGACCCGCTAATTGGCAGAGAGAGTGAATTAGAAAGAACTTTACAGGTATTAAGCCGCCGCCGTAAAAATAATCCGTTATTTGTTGGTGAAGCTGGCGTTGGTAAAACGGCAATTGCCGAAGGTTTAGCAAATTTAATTGTTGCTGGAAAAGTACCTGAGTTTTTAAAGGATGCCACTATTTATTCTTTGGATATGGGGGCTTTACTTGCAGGCACTAAATATAGAGGTGATTTTGAAAAACGTTTTAAAGCGTTATTAAAAGATCTTGAATCAGATGACAATGCCGTTCTATTTATTGATGAAATCCATACTATTATTGGTGCAGGAGCTGCTTCTGGCGGTATGTTAGATGCATCTAACCTAATCAAACCTTTACTATCAGCAGGTAAACTCCGTTGCTTAGGCTCTACAACGTATCAAGAATACCAAAGTATTTTTGAAAAAGACCGCGCATTAGCTAGGCGTTTTCAAAAAATTGACATTGTTGAACCAAGCGTTGAAGACACCACCAAAATACTGCAAGGGCTAAAAGAAAAATACGAATCGCATCATGGTATTCGTTATACCAATGGGGCTTTACGTGCAGCTGCTCAGCTTTCTGCCAAGTACATTAACGAACGTTTTTTACCTGATAAAGCTATTGATGTTATTGATGAGGCGGGTGCAAGGCAACAACTTGTGGCGGCTTCTAAACGTAAAAAAACGATCAGTGTTACCGATATTGAAGCTATTGTGGCGAAAATAGCCAGGATACCGGAAAAGTCAGTATCATCAACGGAAAAAGATAGCCTTAAAAACCTTGATCGTAATTTAAAACTTGTGGTTTTTGGTCAGGACAATGCGATAGAGGAGTTAACCTCTGTTATTCGCTTATCACGCGCAGGTTTGGGTAGTGAAGAAAAACCAGTTGGATCATTTTTATTTGCTGGCCCTACTGGCGTAGGTAAAACAGAAATCACTCAGCAACTTGCTAAAATATTAGGTGTTGAACTATTACGTTTTGATATGTCCGAATACATGGAGAAACATGCGGTTAGCCGGTTAATAGGGGCGCCTCCGGGTTACGTAGGCTATGAGCAAGGCGGTTTACTAACTGATGCTGTTTTGAAACATCCACATGCCGTTGTTTTACTCGATGAAATCGAAAAGGCTCATGAAGATGTTTACAATATCTTATTGCAAGTGATGGATCATGGTACTTTAACCGATAATAATGGACGAAAAGCGGATTTCAGAAATATTATTTTAGTATTAACTACTAACGCGGGTGTGCAAGAAACTGTACGTCAATCAATCGGCTTTAAACAGCAAGATCATAGTTTAGATGCAATGAGTGAAATAAATAAAGTTTTTTCACCAGAGTTCCGAAATCGCCTAGATAATATCGTTTGGTTCAATCACCTTGATAATGAAGTAATTCAACAGGTAGTTGATAAGTTTATTGTTGAATTACAAGTACAGCTCGATGAAAAAGGTGTTTCATTAGAACTAACCCGTGAAGCTAAAAAATGGCTAGCAGAGCATGGTTATGATAAATCTATGGGAGCTCGACCTATGTCTAGATTAATTCAAGAAAAACTTAAGAAAGAACTAGCCAATGAATTACTCTTTGGGGAATTAACCAATGGTGGTGTAGCTAAGGTTGGCGTTAAAAAAGATAAACTAGTAATTTCTTATGAAAATAAAAAAGAGTTGATTGCAGAAAAATAAAGCTCACTAAATAGCATGTTGTATAAATCGACTAATGTTATTTGTTTGTTATAGACCTTATTATCTTAGTGATGATAAGGTCTTTTTTTATTTGCTTATGTATTTTAATCAGGCGTTTACTAATAACGCCACCTTCGTTTGCTTAGCGCTTAGCGAATGGCCATAACTTCCGTGTCTCCGGGGTCTGACTAAGGGTCGAAGGATCAATAGATGCATACTTAGCGCGATATAGGTCTTAAAACCTATCTTGTCGCTAGTCGTGACTGAAAATATCAAGTTGATAATGATAGAGTGTGTTCTTCGGGGACAGCTATTCAGTGTTTTGAAGGGGTTATAACGTTAGAGTGTTTTTTTAAACGGCTCATCGTTGTCCTCATTTTAATGTGGCTCCCAGCTCTTTATACAAAAGGGGACTCGAACCAGTGACACATGTCTTTCTAATAAAGAGTATAGTCCATCGCTCTACGAACCAAGTTTTATTGCGGAATAAAACTTATTTAATGGCAATAAAAAAGGCTACGATTTCTCGTAGCCTTATTTAATGTGGCTCCCCAAACTGGGCTCGAACCAGTGACACATGGATTAACAGTCCATCGCTCTACCAACTGAGCTATTGGGGAATAATTTCTTACAACTTGATTAGACTACATGGATTAACAGTAACTAATCTCCTAAGCTCTACCAACTGAGCTATTGGGGAATAATTTCTTTCATTTTGATTAGATTACATAGATTAACAGTAGTTAATCACTCGAAGTCTACTAACTGGGACTTTGATAATAAACCTTCTCATTTTTGATTAGACTACATGAATTAACAGTAACTAATCTCCTAAGCTTTACTAACCGGTACTTAGGGAATAAAATTTTTCAGATGAGCTTGTAATAACTCACTTCTACAATGTGGCTCCCCAAACTGGGCTCGAACCAGTGACACAT